>JACCED011811069.1_pt1 | contig 12944 bp, 13 predicted proteins | sample 7455021 | NCBI WGS metagenome assembly JACCED01 (sample SAMN15323456, study PRJNA562643) | freshwater metagenome | isolation source: river surface water | place: USA:Blue River Watershed | collected 2017-08-19
AGAAATCCGCAGGCCGCCATGAAATAACCCGCGTAACCATCCAGGCCTCGAAGGCCCCAGTGGAACTCTCGAGAAGCAATCGTCAGCAGCACGGTGAAAAACAAGACAACCAAAAACATCGCCGCCAAAACGGCGGCGATGTCATAAAGGCGATTGAGCGCTTGACGCATCAAATAAAATAACGCTTTGGGTTATACAGACCGTGCAAGACTTATTTTCTGTAAGCGTTAATCACGGTCTGACCATCAGCGCCAGCGTTTTTCAGCCACTCTTGCAGCATGGTCTGGCCGACTTTCTGCAAATCGGATTTCAATGCGGCAGAAGGCGGTGATACCGTCATGCCATTGGTTCTCAGCGCTGCGGTGGTATCGGTCATGACCTTACGTGAATCAGTCCAGCCCTTGGTTTCCATATCAGCGGCCACTTTAAGCAGTGCGGTGCGGCTCGCTGCATCCAGGGCATCGAAGGCGCGCTTATTCACCAGCACGGCATTTTTCGGCAGCCAGGCCTGCACGTCGTAGTAAAACTTCATTTGCTCCCACATCTTGGTATCCACGCCGGTTGCACCTGAGGTCATCGTAGCTTCTACGATGCCAGTCGCCATAGCCTGGGCCAATTCGGCCTGCTGCACAGTGACGGGCTGAGCGCCCACAAGCTCTGCAATCCGACCTGTGGCGGGGCTGTAAGCACGCCACTTGATGCCCTTCAGATCTGCTGCGGAATTTAGAGGCTTTTTCGAATAGATGCCTTGGGGTGGCCAAGGAACAGAGTACAGCAACACAATGCCTTGCTCAGCCAGAATTTTTTCTAAGACTGGACGCTGCGCACGCCAAAGCTTTGCGGCCTCGTCATAGCTGTCGGCCAAAAAGGGAAGGCCATCAGCGCCAAAAATCTGATTTTCATTTTGAAAGTTCACCAGCAGAATCTCGCCTGCCTGGGCCTGCCCGCCCTGTACTGCACGCTTGATCTCGGGTGCCTTAAATAAAGATGCTGCGGGATGAACCGTGATCTTGACCTTGCCCGCGGTGGCCTTATCGACCTCAGCGGCAAACTGATTCAAGAGCTGGGTATGAAAGTTCCCGGGCGGATAAGCAGAGGCAAGATCCCACTTGGCCTGGGCCAGCAACGGGCCCGACATCAGCATAGCGACACTGGCCGCAAGCGCTGCAAATGACTTACGCACTAAAGACATGACAAGCTCTCCCTAAAGAATGAACATCGCGAATGTTATTCCCTACAAGGCCTGATCACACGGCGCTGCGGCCCCAAGTTCTGAGGTTTAGGGGAAAGCCCTAGGCACAATCGATTGCCGGACAAGCGCTGCACGAAGGGCCTGCGCAAACATCAAGGCCCCGTCTTGGTCGCCATGCAGGCAGATCGTGTCAGCACGCACCGAAATCGTGCGCCCGCTGACTGAGGTACAGGACCCCTGAGTCACCATAGCCATTACTTGGTCAATCGATTCCTGCTCATCAGTGATCAAGGCCCGGGGGTCGGTTCGCGGCACCAAGAGGCCATTGTCTTGATAGCGCCGATCCGCGAAGACCTCGCAAGAAACAATTAGCCCTGCCTCGCGTGCTACCCGCTCCGTTTCGCTTCCCGAAAGCACCACGATGGCGACCTGATCTCCGAGTGCCTGCACGGCACGAACAATGCCGCGCGACAACAACGGGTCGCTTGAAGCCATGTTGTAAAGCGCACCGTGGGCCTTCACATGATGCAAGCGGCTGCCTGCTGCCTGAGCGAAAGCACGCAAGGCGCCAGACTGATAGAGCACCAGTTGATACGCTTCTTCCTCGGATATCGCCATATTGCGCCGGCCAAACCCCACCAAATCCGGCAGCCCCGGATGCGCGCCAATTGCAACACCGTGTTTTACGGCCAGCTCGACCGTTCGCGCAATGGTTCGGGGATCACCTGCATGAAAACCACACGCGATATTCGCGCTCGTCAGAAATGGCATCAGCGCTGCATCGTTGCCCATTTTCCAGGCACCGAAGCTCTCTCCGACATCCGCATTCAAGTCAACTGTTTTCGTCATTGCTTTAACTTGAGATCGACTGCTACCAAAGTTTCTTCAAATGATCGCCGCTGCGCGCGAGCAAGCCTGTCAGCTTCTTGATCATCGACAAGTTTAAAGATTATTCGTGAGTTTGGCCCCGCCTGGGCCAGTGCACTGGTCATGGCGCTGATGACCTCCAGCATCCGCGGGTAGCCGCCAGTGGATTGATGCTCGGCTAATAAAATGAAGGGCGCGCCTGCCGGGGGCAATTGCACTGTGCCCTCGCGGACTGGCTCACTTTGCAGATTCGTGAACTGCTCTGTGTTCATCACCCGGCCCTCAAGGCCAAGGCCCTGTCGGTTACTGCGGGCACTGACTTGCCAGGCCTGGGTCATCAGCAGCTGACGATCCGCATCAGAGAGCAGGTGCAGGTGCCGGCCGGGTAGGCATGAAAGCTCGATTGCGGGCCAGCTTCCAGGTACCGATGGCCGCAGCGACCATCGTGTCGAGCGCAGCCGTGCAGCTTTTGATGGGCCGCCAATCTCTATTGCCTGGGGATCGCGGTCTAGTGCCGCTGCGATGACGCCTCGGGCTAAATCAGCGTCGGGTCCAATTGAAAGTTCTGTATTCGCAGTGAGCCGCGGCAGGCCGAGCTCCGCAGCGAGGTGTTGAGAGCGGCTACCCAATAAACGCTTCACTTCCACTCCGCCTGCGACTGCTAGCCAACAACGAAAACCAGAGGCGCAGGCGCCAAATTGCAGCAGCGATTTGGCCGGAAGCAATACCGGCCGATGCGAAGACACGGGGTGCTTGGTTCCATCGACGGCAATCCAAGTCGCGTCCATCGCCGCACCCGTCCACGCGATTGCAGCGGGCCGCTCAAAAAAAAGCGTCGGCCCCATGCCAGTGAACTCTAGCCCTGCCGCGTCAGTCGGGTTACCGACCAGTCGATTGGCCAGGGCCATCTGCATAGGATCCATCGCACCGCCGCGCGATAAGGCAGCGTGCAAAAGCCCGAGCCTGCCCTGATCCTGAATCGAAGTCAGCAATCCGGCACGTTTGATCACAATCTGATCTAACGCTTTGCCCATAGACGATCGAATTGCGCCGAGCTAATTGATTCAAACTGCACCTGATCTCCGAGCTGAATCAGGCAAGGTGGATTTAACTCAGGGTTGAAAAGTCGAATCGGACAACGGCCAATCAGATTCCAGCCCCCCGGCGTAGCGGTGGGATAAATCGCCGACTGATGACCCGTGATCGCCAGTGCGCCCACAGGAACCACTGGCCGAGGCTGCGGCAAACGCGGTACGGAGAGCCGCGGATCGACACCCGACATGTAGGCAAACCCCGGCATAAATCCAATCAGCTCAGCCAGGTAGCGGCCCTGCTGATGTAGCCGAATAACCTCTGCGGTTGTCAGATGCGTAAGTTGGGCGACACGTTCAAGGTCAGGAGCCATCTCAGCCGCATAACAGACAGGAATTACATGGTGGGCGCCTTCGCCCGCCGATACCCCAACGGCGTCGCGTGCAAGTGCAATCAGCTCAGCGCAGGCCTGGCGTCGGACCTCATCGTTTCTCGCACCAGAGTTTAATACCACCGCCAGCGTCGCCACTCCCGCTACCGGCTCTAAACAGTAGGCAGGCGGATGCTGCATCAGCCGCGACCAGAGTACGCGCGTTGCCTCATTTGCATGAGGCTCCTCCTGAAAGTCGACCAGGATCTGATCGTCACCGCAGGCGGCAACCTTTGGGCCGTCGTTTTTTTTGCGACTTGCAGATAAGGAAGTGGGCGATTTCACATTCGCAAGTCTACTGAAGCCGGCAGCTTCCTGTTGCAATCGGGCCAGTGGAATAGAATCTCGGGGTGCTTAGCCGTAAGGACCTTTTTCTGCTCTCCCTCTTGACCTTCTTCTGGGGGATCAATTGGCCCGTCATGAAATACGCCGTGCTCACCTATCCGCCGATGGCGTTTCGCGGTATCTCCATGGTGTTGGGAATTTTGGCGATTGGCCTCTATATGATGCTCCGCAAGGACCACTTCTATGTTCCGCCACAAGAACGAGGTCCAATACTTAAGCTGGTGATTGGCAATATGCTGATCTGGCATTTGTTTGCGATGTATGCAATTAAATTTTTGACTTCGGGCCGGGCAGCGATTATCGGCTACACCATGCCCGTCTGGGCCATGCTCATTGGCGTGCTGTTTTACAAAAATCCCTTGACTTTGCGGGGTGCGGTGGGCGTGCTGCTTGCCTTAATTGCGACCCTGCTTTTAGCAATCGAGGAATTCAGCTCACTCATCGGCCAACCCCTGGGGCTAGGGATGATGCTGATCGCCGCTATCGGCTGGGGGCTGGGAACAGTGATGATGAATCGCACGCAGCTAACCATCTCAAATGCCTCGCTGACCTTCTGGATGATGGTGGCCACTGTGGTAGTGGTCGGCTTGGTCAGCGTAGTGCTGGAAATCGATCAATGGCGTGCCCCGACCCCAAGCGAGTGGGCCACGATTCTTTACAACGCCTTGCTGGTGTTTGGCTTCTGCCACATCATCTGGTTTCGGCTTGCACGAAAGCTGCCGCCCATTGCCAGCAGCCTATCGATCATGCTGATTCCGGTGTTAGGCGTGTTCAGCGGCGCCTGGGCCCTCAATGAAACAATCGGGCCTTACGACATCAGCGCGCTCATTCTGATTTTGATTGCAATGGCCGTGGTGCTTTTACCTCGCCGCAAATCCTCACAGGAATCTGTAGCAAGCCCAACTTAGCGCTTTAAGCTTAAACGGGCGCGCAGCTTGACTCCATCTCTTTACGCAGCCGATAAGCATTAAGCGTCGTATCAATCGCCACGTCCGACCAGGTTAAGCACTGGCCTGCAGGTACATCGCGGGTGAGCTTGACATCATGGGCAAGGCCCAACGGCAGCCCGCCAATGGCCAGCGACTTCTGAGCTGGCAGAAGCTTTCCATGCACGGTGTAGCCGCCCTCGCCATCTAGAAGTTCGCCGGCGCGAAGCGGCCGCTTGGCAGTTGCAATGACATCAGCATTCATGCCGATCGCCGCGCCAGTGGCCTCGCCACGCAGGGCGACCGAGGCGACCGAGATGCCCACTTCCAGGCCAATTAAATGCCAACGCTTATAGAGACAGGCATAACGGCCACTCGGGTCGGTTCGCACCATGTATTCCTTAAAACAATTCCGGATGTACTCGGTCTCGCCCTCAAAAACTACAAAGACCCCGAAACGAATATCGTAGGGCACCTGCCGGCCATCTTTCTCTAGCGAAGAGACTACTTCGACCTGGCCCTTTTGATGCAGCACGCCGCCTTCTACAATCGGCCGGCAGACAAACGGAATATCGTCGACCGATGCAGCCGGATAGCTCAAGCCATCCGGCGGCGCTATCAGCCCGGTGGCATTGCAAATCGCAGTGCACTCAATGGCAGGCTTTGAGCCGTCGAGAAACGAATTGAACATTTTTGGATTCAGCCCGCCGATGCGGGCCTGCTCTTCAGTCAGCCCATAGTGGCCCCAGACGGTTTCGGGTGTGGACTGGGCAAAGTGCGGCAGCCACTTATGGCCCCGGCCTGCACTCACCACAGAAAATCCTGCGGCGCGGGCCCAGTCCACAAGATCGCAGACCAGGGCAGGCTGATCGCCATACGCAAGGCTATAGACCACACCATGCTCGGCAGCACGTTTTGCAAGCAACGGGCCGCAAAAGGCATCTGCTTCAACGGTAACATTGACTACATGCTTGCCATGAATAAAAGCAAATAGACAGTGATCAACTGCAGCAATCGGATGGCCCGTGCACTCCACGACGACATCCACACCCGGATGTCTGACCAAGGCCTGCCAGTCATCGCACACATAGGTATTTCCCGCCGATAAGGCTGCATCAATCGAGGCCGCCGAAAATTGCGGCTGCGGCCAGCCGACGCGCTGAAGATTTTTTTTAGCCTGATCGGGCGATAAATCAGCGATCGCAACCAGGTGCAGGCCGGGCGTTTTGGGCACCTGTGCCAGATACATGGAGCCAAACTTTCCGGCACCAATAAGCCCCACCCGAATCGGCCTTCCCTCGGCCTGGCGCTGTCTGAGTTTTGCGTAGAGATTCACGGCATTCCTCCTGGCTTTCGAGCCCGGATTGTCGCCGATTCCAAAAACCCCCTGGTCTGACGGGCTGAAGGACTTGCCGCGAAAAAATATATTTGCTAAAAAACTATAATAAAAATAGTTAAATTAGGGTTCTGCATGCGTGTCTTGATCGTAGAGGATCAGTCCGAGATTCGAGAGCTGCTTCGGCGCCAGGTCGAGGCCCTTGGGTTTTCAGCCGACGAAGCCACCAATCGTCAAGATGGCCTGGCGATGCTATTCGGGGATTCGGAAATCGGTGCGGTCATACTCGACCTGGGCCTGCCGCCAAAGGCTGATCACTTCGAAGAGGGCCTTACATTTCTAAAAATAGTGCAGGCGAAAAATAGTCTTGCCAAGGTCATTGTGCTCACCGGCCAGTCTTCGCCGGTGGTCACCATGCGGGCCATCGAACAAGGAGCATTTGATTACCTGGAAAAGCCTGTGGATCGACAAGCACTGCAGTATTCACTGCGGCGGGCAATGCTGTTTCGCGATACCCACGCGAACCTTCGTGAGTCTTCAAAAATCAGCCTGCATCTGGTCGCAGATGCTGCAACCGAAATCAACACCAAAGCCCTACGTGAGCAGCCGATGCAAAAGCTGATCATGTCGCTACTTGAAAAAAATAACTTTAATGTCTCTGCTACCGCCCGGGAGTTGCAAATGAGTCGGGAGCATCTCTACTACTACCTTAAAAAATACAAAATCCAGCGGCCCAGAAAGGATGGGGTGTAAGGAATTCTTACACTGTAAAGATTCTTCACTGGGCAGTAACCCGAAGACCTCTCAGACTCTGGCCTCGATGGTTCTGGTCTCGATTGATGTGTTGCTCAGGCCGGCCAGTTTGTTTCATTCATTTTCTGGAGGCTTCTATGCGTACCCCTCTGCGCGCCCTTTCTCGCGCCATCACCATCAGCCTGCTGGGCGTTGCGCCCGTAACCCAGGCGGCAAGCAATAGCGCAAACTTTGATGTGAGCATTCAAGTCAATGCGACCTGCGCTATCAGCGCAAGCAATATGACGTTTAGCAGCATCACTACGGGCACCACCAGCAATACCGATGCCACTTCAACCCTGACCGTGAACTGCTCGAACGGGACGCCGTATACGATTTCGTTAGGAAACGGTGCAAATTTCTCTAACGTGCGTCGTATGGCGTGGGGTGGCAGCTACATTGAATATGCTCTTTATCAAGACAATTCTCGATCAGCCCTGTGGAATACCACCGCAACGAAATCAGGCACTGGAAACGGTGCCGATCAATCCATCACCGTTTACGGGCGCGTACCCTCAGGGCAAGTAATCACGAATACAGGTAGTTACGGCGATACCGTCGTAGCCACCATCACCTACTAACACCATGGTTCTCAAACGCTTCGGCGGGCTGCTGCTCGCCACCATGGGATGGTGCATGGCGCCCTGGGCACAGGCAGCACTGAATATCACGCCACCACAGCTTGCGCCGGATGATCAGGGTGTGATTGCAACTGAGGTGAAATCCAGCCTGGCCGCCCCAACCCGCTGGTCGGTACGGGTGATTCCCTGGGATCCGGGGCTCACCGAGCCGCCCAGTGCGGCTGCAAGCAATGTGGCGACACAGGGCGCACCTGCAACACTCTCAACACCATCGCCACACCTCATGCCGCCTTCCCCCCTGGCGATTCCCAGCCATCCCCTGGGGGTCGAGATCTCACCGCGTTTTTTCTCGCTCGCAGGCCATGGCCGGCAAGTCATTCGCGCCCGGATCATGGACCGCTCACGCCATTACCGGCTCTTGATTGAACAGATTCCTGATGACGCGCTCTCCAATCAGGGCGTGAATTTTCGATTTCGATTCAGTCTGCCGATTTATCGCTCACGACAGGATCCCCTGATTCCGCATGGCGTCACGATTCACTAGCCATGCTTGCTGCCGCATGGCTACTCGCTGCGGTTGAGTTAAACGGCGCACTGATTTCACGCGGCGCCCAGGTCCAGCTTTCTGAGCGTGACTGCAGCGTTGAGATCTCGGCAATTGCCAGGGCACTGTCTGCCGAACATCTCGCCCGACACCGCCAAGGCCCAGCCTGGTCGGTGCCGGCTCAGCATTGCAGCTTTGATGAATCCGAGGGGCTTTTAAAAATTCGGCTGCCCCAACAGGCGCTGGCCTCAAGGACCCTGACCCTGGGCCAGTCCTCAGGCCTGCAGAGCGTGGCGCTGCTCCACGATGCCCTGCATTTAAGTCCGCAGCCAGAACTCTTAACCCAGCCACCTGCCCGTGTCCTGCCATCGGCTGCACTCGATCTCTTTGCGGGATCCGATCTGATGGGCGCAGGCTTGGTCCTGGCTCGCGGGCCGCTCTCCGTAACAGCGCTTGAACAACGAACGAAGCAATTCGGTTTTGGCCGTGCATCAGCGGAATATTTTTTCTCGGATGGCGCGCAGATCCGTGCCGGAGATTTCCGTACCGAGACGGGTGTTGAGCAACGTTTTGGTGAATTTCAAGGACTGTTGGTCACCAACCGCGCGCCGGCGCTTCGCGGTGATGGTAAGGCTGAGGCGCCTCTAGCAATTCAGAATCCCTCACGCGTGCAATTCTTTGATCGCAATGGCGTCGCTGTTTTTTCCAGCGAAATCCTACCGCCGGGTAACTATGTCATTCAAGGCTATGGCGCAAGCACGGTTCCGGGATTTCTTGAGGCCCGACTGGTGGATGTCAATGGCATCACACAGACGGTGGCACTTCCTTGGTCCGCTGACCGCCGGCTGCTCTCACCCGGAAAGACTGAATGGGAGGCCTTCGCAGGCAGACCGCGGCAGTTTGCGGCCGAACTGACCTCGCCGGCTTTAGTGTCCGCGCGGCTGCGTTGGGGTCTGCATGAGTTTTACACCATCGGGCTGCATGCTGAGTGGCTTGCATCACGGCATCGCCAAAGCCTTGAGCTAAATTCGCGGGCTATGCCGAGCGTGCTGGCCACCGCTGCGATCGGCCAGTCTTGCGAAGATCACCGCTGTGCGCTTCAATGGTTTGCGGAAGCACGCGCGACATTGAATAAACGACTCACCGGAATTCTTGCTGCCTCTGACCATACTCCGATCACGTTTAACGCCCAACAACAACGCGCTGTACAGCTCACACTCTCTGGCGCGATCACGCCGCTGCTCACAGGCAATGTGCATCTGATTACACAGGGGCAGGGACCTGATTCCAGCCAGCGCATCACCGCGATCAGCCTGCAGCGTAGGCTGTCCGGCCATGCCAGCCTGCAATTTCAGGCACGGCATCATCTGCTTTCGGGCGATCACGGATGGAGTGGACTTTTGGGTTTTTCCTATTCCTTGGCGCGGCATCACACTTCAGTGAGCAGCGCGCTGAGCCTTGGCCCTAACCGTAGCAGCCTAAATCAGGGCCCGGATTTCCGAGTGTCAGCAAACCTCAATAGCCCAAATCTTTATGGCCCCCAGATCAATGCCGCCCAGAACTTAGGGCCCACCGATCGAACTGATATCTTTGCCCGCTACGCGAGCCCCTATGGCGATGGCTCCATGCGGGCTGACTCGGTCACAAATAAACTCTCATGGTCAGCATCGACTCGGCTCTGGATGACCCCCGAGGCGTTTCTATTTGCACCCGCAGGTGAAGATAACCTCGTCATCCAGCACATCGGGCAGCCGGCGGTCCGCCTGCGGCATGGTGGCCGCGATGCACAGGTGGCGGACACACAGGGCCGAGTGATCTTTCGAAAAGCACCACCCTGGACAGATTCAATCTACACGGTGGACCCCAAATCCCTGCCATTTGGCGCAACGCTCGCCGCACATCGGGTCGCCATTCCATTGGCTAGCAATCGGGCCTATCTGGTGGATTACCGGGGGCTCTGGTCCCGAGCGCAACACTGGAGAATACTTGCGCCTGAGTCCATCGGATTAACCGAAGCCGTCTTGGCCCGTGATCGTCATGGCCGTCCAGTATTTGTAACCGCTGATGGCTACGCCGATCTGCAATCTGCCGACAGCCTGCCGCTTTACTTAAACCCCAAGGCCCAGCAGGCCCTGCTCTGCACCTTAGTGCGGCCCCCTGCGGCCCATGAGACCGAGGCACTTCTGACTTGCACCAATCAGCAGGTGCTTTAAATTAAAGCCATATTGATTTGCACAAGAAAGGCCATGATGTCATCCCACTCTTACCCTTCGATGTCAGCACCCAATAGCCCAGACCCTGGCTTTAACACACAAGAAGCGCGGCAGCTCATGCATCAATTGATGAATCAACTCGAAATCATTTCAGGCTGCGCCCATCTTGTGGGCTTGCATCCCGCATTGGGCCCCACCGAGCGCGCTGATCTTCAGAGAATTCTCTCAGCGGTTGGCGAAAGCCGAACACTTGCACAGGCCTTTGGCCAGAGACTGATTAGCCCCGGCCAATAAATGGCATCTTGGTCGCCATGACGGTCATGAAGAGCACATTGGCCGATAGCGGCAGGCCGGCCATATACGCCACCGCATCCGCGACATCAGCGACATCCATTCTTGGCTCCGCCATGCGGCTGCCATTGGCTTGCAACGCGCCGGCCCCAAATCCAGTCGTCATTTCAGAGGCGGCATTACCAATATCAATTTGGCCGCAAGCAATGTCGAAAGGTCTGCCATCCAGCGATAAAGACTTAGTCAGCCCTGTAATTGCATGTTTGGTGGCGGTGTAGCCCACCGACTGCGGCCGGGGAGCATGGGCAGAGATTGAGCCGTTGTTGATGATGCGGCCACCTTGCGGCGACTGATGCCGCATCTGTGCGAAGGCGGCCCGGGCACACAGGAATGCGCCCGTCAAATTAATCTCAACAGATTCTTTCCAGCTCTGAACTGAGAGTTCATCAATCAACTGGCCGGGCGGAAAAATTCCTGCGTTATTAAAAAGCACATCGACTCTGCCCCATTTGCTCACCACAGCGGCAAAGAGCCGATCCACGTCTGCCTCAATTGATACATCGCCCGTCACAATGAAGGCGCTTTCCTCTGACATGCCAACCGTTTCGCGCAGTGGCGCCTCGCGCCGGCCGAAAAGTGCAACCCGCCAGCCAAGCGCCAAGAGGCGCTGGGCGCTGGCGCGGCCAATACCGCTTCCAGCACCGGTAACAATTGCGATGCCAGGCGCGGGCTTTGCTGATGAGTAATCAGATGCGGTCATGCTGCAGCTTCCTTTGCTCAAGTAAGATGAGACTTTGCTAAACCTCAGAGTGTAATTTCAAATTGAAGCCCATTACGGTCGTTTATCTGCACGGATTTCGCAGCTCGCCTCAGTCATCGAAAGCGATGATGGTGGGGGCTAATCTGGAGCAATTGGGCATCACCTACCGCTGCCCCCAGCTGGATATCGCGCCCAAGGTCGCGATGACCCAGGCCCAGCAGGAAATTGATGCGGCCCTTGCCCGCGGCCATCAGGTCAGGCTCATTGGCAGCTCGCTGGGTGGATTTTTTGCCAGCGCACTCATGGAGCAGCATCCGCGGGCGGCTGAATTTAAGGCTGCGCTTCTGAATCCTGCGCCCTGGCCTGCCCGCGATCTTCAGGACCATGTCGGCGAGTTACCCGCCTGGCACACAAATGAAGTCCTGCATTTTCGGGCTGAGTACCTGCACGATCTGAAAGCGCTCGAAGTCGGTATCCGTCTTCCTCAACGCTATCTGCTGGTGGCAGCCAAAGGCGATGAGTTACTGGATTGGAAAGAGATGGTCGCCCGATATCCGGGTGCGCAACAGATGGTGTTAGAGGGCTCTGATCACAGCATCAGCGATTTTGATCGCTACTGGCCCGCTATTCGTTCATTTTTACTTTCCTGATTGGGCATCAAGAGACCCGCGCTGAAAATCCACACGTGCCAGTAACAGCAGGCCCACAACAAAAAATAGGCCAGTAAAAAGCATGGCCGTCCGGTGTGCGTTATCCGTGATCCAGGTCACCAGTCCATAGCTGACGGGGCCAAGAATGGCGGAACAATTCACCGCCACACCCCAGAGGCCAAAGGTCTCGGCCTGATGGCCCGGCCGGGCGAGAGCAGCAACCGCTGCACGCGCGCCGCTTTGCGAGGCACCCATTGCAAGTCCTGCAAAATTGGCTGCAATCCAAAAAAGGGTTGGGGTTGTCGCAATCCATGCAACTGCGACCATGCAGATCCAAAATACAAGGGCCAGCATCAGCCCGCGGGCATGGCCAAGCCGGTCCTGCAGCAGTCCAAAGCCCCATGCACCGAGTGCTGCAGTGATATTGACCACCAGAATCAAGAGAATGGTTTGCGCAAGCGTAAATCCCATGACCTGCTGTGCGTAAATCGCAGCGAGTGCGATTACCGTCTGTACCCCAGCGTGATACACCACCACGCAATACAGAAAACGCCGCAAATCAGGCTGCTGAGAGGACAAACGCCAGGTCTCGTGCAGCCGGCCCCAGCTTGCAGCCAGCCACTGCCGCAGGCCCCAATCCTGCGTGCTGGTCGCGGGCGCTGCACGCTCACGCATCACCGATAAGGCAGGAAGTGCGACCAGTAAAAAAATTGCGGCAGTCAGAAGCATCGTGCCGCCAACGGTCTGTTGTGCATCCATCTGTTGCGACTGCGCCAGACTCACCCAGGCCAATGAGGCGGCCAGCGCTATCAGGCCGCCGAGATAGCCCCAGGCCCAGCCATATCCCGAGACCCGCCCATAGGAAGCCGGGTCTGCAATCTCAGGAAGAAAAGCAGCGGTCAAATCCTGATGGGTGGCATAACAAAAGTTTGAGATCACCAACAGCAGCATGGCCCAGGACCACAGGCCCGATCCGACAGTAGCC
>JACCED010392324.1_pt1 | contig 12943 bp, 10 predicted proteins | sample 7455021 | NCBI WGS metagenome assembly JACCED01 (sample SAMN15323456, study PRJNA562643) | freshwater metagenome | isolation source: river surface water | place: USA:Blue River Watershed | collected 2017-08-19
ATGGAAGGAGAATCGGCAGGATCCGGTGCATTGGACGGTGAAGGGGGGAGTGCTTGAGTACGATGGGAAGGGGGGGAATCTCTTTCACACGCAGGAGTTTTCGAACTTTGTGTTGTTGGTGGATTGGCGGGTGGAGAACAACGGGAACAGCGGGGTATTTTTGAGGGGTGGGGCGACGCAGGTTGAGATTAACGATGCGGATAAGGCTCCGCGGCCTCTTTGGAATGGCACCTCGGGAGGCCTGTACCCGCATCTTCCGCCTCTGAAGCGGGCGGCGCGTGTGGCGGGAGAGTGGAATCATTATGAGATTCGCGTGGAGAAGGGGGTGATCACGGTCTTGTTGAACGGGGAGCGCACGGTGGATGGTTACGAGATGCAGTGGGGATCTCGTGTGCGTGGGGGAGTTGGTTTTCAGCATCACGGCACTCCGCTTTACGTTCGAAACGTCTTTATCAAGGGGTTGGAGGATTGAGGGTTTTCTTGAATCGAGTGGTTTGGTTAGTTGGGAGGGATGGACAGACCTGAAGTTGAAGTAGCGAGCGCCGAGTCGGGTTCCGACAAGGCCTTGAATGTGGGCATTTCGTTTGCGGTGGCGATTGCTGGAACGTTTATGGCGTTGTGTGAGGTGAAGTCGGGAAACGTGGCGCAGGCGATTGAGAATGCGCAATCTCAGCGGTTGAACGAGTGGTCGTATTTTCAGGCAAAGAGCACCAAGCAGAGTGTGGCTGAAGGTGCTTTGGACCAGTTGGTTTCTTTGCGGTCCGTTTCTGGGTCGGCGGATTTGGAGGCGTTGAAGGGATTGGACGGCAGGATTTTGGAGTTACGTGGAAAGATTGACCGGTACGAGCGGGAGAAAGGAGAGATTCAGGTGAAGGCGAAGAAGTGGGAGGAGGATTATCATCGGTTCAACGAGATTGATGACCAGTTTGACGCGTCGGCTGCGGCGATGTCGGTGGGGATTGCGCTGAGCGGTGTTTCGGCGTTGGTGGGGAGTCGTCGTTTATTTTTTGCGGCCACGATATTCTTGGTTTTTGGCATGGCGACGGGGATTGCGGGGTTTGCTGAAGCGAAGCTGACGATTCCCTTTTTGAGTCAATGGTTAGCGGTGTGACGCTGCTGATTTTGGGCGCTTGTCTGTGTTGTGATGGGGCCTCCGATTTCTCCCCGACTTAGGGGTTGCACGGAGGCGTTTTTTTAGTCAGTTTGCCTAATCCCAAGGCGGTTGAAATCGCGGGTTGCGGTTTCTCTGCGTAGGCGCAGCGCCGGGAAAACTAAGTGAGATTGAAGAGATTGAAAAACGTATGAACGTAGACGCAGGACAACGGAGAGGAGCAGAACCGATTGCATCTGAGAAAGTGGCACACGAGCGGAAGGTGTTTTTCTTGGATTTGAAGGAAAACGATCGAGGCCGGTTTTTGAAAATCACGGAAGACGTTGGTGGCCGTCGCGACACCATCATGTTGCCGGCGCCGGCTTTCAAAGAGTTTGTCGAGGCGCTCCAGCGGTTGATTGATTTTGAAGGCCGTCTGTAGACCTGATTTTCGTCTTTGACGACGATGTAAGAACCGCTCTCGGAAGGGAGCGGTTTTTTCGTGTCCAGATTCCTGCGGTCGACGTTGGCGGAACCGATTTGGATTTCGGGCGGGAGCGGTGTGACGTTAGACCGCTCGGGTGGTTTTGAGGCGGTTTTTGACCGTTTCGAGGAGCGTTGGGAGGTCTGAGGTGGCGTGGACAAGCGGGCGGGAGGGCCGCTGCACCACCAGGATTGGGAGTTGGAGGGCTTCTGCGGCTTGGAGTTTTTCTTCGAGGCCGCCCTCTGTTCCTGATTCTTTGGTGATGATTCCGGTGATGTGCCAGTCCTGGAGGAGGGCGACATTGAGAGCGGTTGAGAACGGGCCGACCATGGCGAGGGTGCGCGACGCGGGGATGCCGGCTTTTTTTGCGGCTTCCAAGGAGGAGGCGTCTGGCATGACTCGGCAGAACCACTCGATTTCTGGGGCGGCTTTGGTGAAGAGAGCGAGATCGCGTGAGCCTGTGGTGAGAAGGATTCGGCTTCCCAGTCGGGGGATGAGGGGGAGGGCATCCTCTGCGGATTTCGCGGACAGGGCGTTGTTTGGGATGGGAATAGAGGGGCGTTCCCAGCGAATGAGGGGAATGTTTGTGATGTTGGAGATTCGCTGGAGTTGGGATTGGATGCGTGTGGCGAAGGGGTGCGTGGCGTCGACGATGACTTTGGGCGCCAAGCGTTTGAGAAGTTCGGTACGGGCGCTTTCACCGATAGCGCCTGGAAAGGGATTGATGAGGGGCGCAACTTTCCGCGCTTGGTCGGCTCCCGTTTGGGTTGCGGTGGAGACGGTGACGGGAACACCGAGTTCAGAGATGGCTTTTGCGATGAGGTTTCCGTCGCGAGTACCGGTGAAGACCCACACGCCCCCGGGTGGAGGCAGGGGTGGGGCGGCACTCGGTGTTTGGTTTTTCCATCCTAGGTAGCCCCTTGGACCGAAGAGGAATCCGGATTCGCTTCGTGTTCGGCTATTTCCGAGGACGAGAGTGGTGAACATATCGAACTCGCGGTTACGCAGGTTCGCGAGGGATACGATTTCGACGCTTTGTTCTGGGCGATAGGCATTGCGGACGACACCGCAGGGGGTTGCTGGGGCGCGCTGTGAGAGGAAAACGTCGAGGACGTGGTAGATGAGATTGCGACGGCCTTGGCTTTGGACGTTGTACAAGACGGTGACGATGTCTCCGGAGGCGAGCGCGTTTGCTCGGTGAAGAATCCATTCTTTAGGGCAAAGGAGGTCGGAAAGGGAGAGGGTTGCGAAGTCGTGGGAGAGTGGGGCACCGAGGAGGGAGGCGCAGGCGGTGGCGGCGGTGATACCGGGGATGACTTCGAGTTGGAAGGTGGGGGGCCCGTCGAGGAGTTCGAAGACGAGAGGGGCCATGCCGTAGACGCCGATATCGCCGGAGGAGAGGAGGCAGACAGAGCGTCCTTGGGTGGCTAGGGCGATGGCTTTCTCGGCGCGGTTGCGTTCTTGGGTGAGGGGGAACGGATGAACGGTGGCGGATAGGCCGAGTGACTCGAGGCCTTGCAGGTAGAGCGGGTAGGTGACGATGTCGGTGGCTTGACGGAGCGCCTGAGCCGCTTTTGGTGCGAGGAGTTCTGGGGAACCGGGGCCGGCGGAGACGAGGGAAAGCCTGCCGAGTGATTCGGTCAGGTTCATTTTGCGGGGCTGGCCGGAATGGTCAGGGCGAAGTCGAGGAGCGCGTCTGGGTTTATGGAGGAGAGCTTTGAGCGTATATTGCTTGATTGGAGGGTAATGGCGAGGTTTGGGTTGGTGAGAACGCCCCAGAGGTCCGATTTTCCGAGGGCTTTGCGCAGGGCTTCGTCTTTCACGAGGACATTGAATCCAAAGTTTTGAGGAAGTGCTTGGCCGATGGCCGCAATGTCGGGGGCGGTGAAGAGTCGGGTGGTAGCGACTTGACTAGAAAACACCTCTGCGAACCGGCTTGTGCGAATGTAGTATTTTTCAGGAATGGGGTCCCAGGCGGCTGCGATGTGGGAGAACTGGCCTTGGAGGGTTTCGGGATTTTTTGGCCGAAGGTCGGGGACGATGATGGCCGGTGCTGGGAGCGTTTTAGCGGCGGGACCGGTTGGGGCGCCTTTGAGTGCAACCGCGTCTTGGGGCGCGAGGGATTCCGCAGACTTATCGACACGGGCTTCTGCGAGTGCCCGGGCAGAGCGGCGTCCGGTGGCGTATCCATATTCGAGGGATTGTCCGAAACGATGGATTTCGTAAGCGACCATCAGGGTTGCGATTCCGTAGACGACGCCGAGCGCTGCTCCGCCGAAGCCCCAAAGGAGGCGGATGATGCCAAGTTTTTGATTTTCAGTCTCTTTGATGAGGAGGGCGGAAAGGATGGCGCAAATAGTCCAACAGGCGAGCGCTCCGAGCAGTGCTGCGACGGGAACGCGCAGAAGGCCTGGAAGTACGGATTCGGGAAGCCACTGGGATGCGGGGAGCGCGAGTGAGTATCCGGCGTAGCCGCCTCCAGCGAGGGAGACGAGGGAGAGTGACTGGCGGATCAATCCTTTGGACCAACCCGAGAGGAGGCATCCCAAAACCCAGCAGGCTCCGAGCATGAGGGACCAGTTGGGGAGAGTTGGGATGATTGCTTCTTGCATGCCGAGTTAGCGTTTTGGATCGCTTTGCCGGGTGACGTTAACCACCGGTGTTCCCGCATTGGGCCCGTTGGCGCAGGAGATGGTCACAGAGGGTGAGGGCGGCCATGGCTTCGACCATGGGGACAGCGCGGGGCAGGACGCAGGCGTCATGTCGTCCGCGGGCTTTGAGTTCGATGTCTTCGAAGTTAGTGGAGACGGTTTGTTGGGAATGGAAGATGGTGGCGGTGGGTTTGAAGGCGACGCGGAAGAGGATGTCCTCTCCGTTAGAAATACCGCCTTGGATGCCGCCGGAGCGGTTGGAGGTGGTTCGGACTTTTCCGTCGCGCATTCGGAAGGGGTCGTTGTGTGCTTTTCCCGTGAGAAGAGTGCCTTCGAAGCCGGATCCGATTTCGAATCCTTTGGTTGCGGGGAGGCTGAGCATTCCTTTGGCGAGATCGGCTTCGAGTTTATCGAAGACGGGTTCGCCGAGCCCAGCGGGAGTTCCTCGGATGACGCACTCGACGACACCGCCGACGGAATCGCCTTGGGAGCGGATTTCTTTGATTCGCTCGATCATCTGGATTGCTGCGTCTGCATCGGGGCACCGGACCATGTTGGATTCAACTTGATCGAGGCTTACGGTGGATGGGTCGACGATGGCTTGGATGTCTTGGATTGAACGGACGTATGCAACAATTTCCAGCTGAGGTGCTAGCGAAGCGAGAACCTTTTTTGCGACAGCAGCTGCGGCGACGCGGCCGATGGTTTCGCGGGCGGAGGCGCGTCCACCTCCTTGCCAGTTTCGGATCCCGTATTTGGTCTGGTAGGTGTAGTCAGCGTGGGATGGCCGGAAAGCGGTTTCCATTTCCTGATAGGATTCAGGTCGCGCATCTTCGTTCATCACCGAGATGCAGATGGGGGTTCCGAGGGTGAGCCCTTGGAAGGTTCCCGAGAGGATGGCGCAGCGGTCTTTTTCGGCGCGTGGGGTGACGATTTCGCTTTGTCCGGGTCGGCGGCGGTCGAGGTCTTGCTGAATATCGCTTTCGCAGAGGGGGATGCGCGGTGGGCAACCGTCGATGATGACGCCGACGCCCCCGCCGTGGGATTCGCCGTAAGTTGAGATGCGGAAGAGGGTGCCGAACGAGCTGGACATGCGATGGAAGCTTGGGTTGAGGAGTGTGGCAGATGGGGGTCGGCCATGGAATGCAGAACTCCTTCGGATTTGCTCCGCAAAGCGGGCGGTGTAGGAGGAGGGGATGACTGTATTTTCTGAGATGATCGAGGTGCGAACGCAGGGCAAAGGGACGACAGAGATCACGCACGCGGTGCGCTCGGTTTTGGGAAAGAGCGGGGTGACGGAGGGGACGGTGACGGTGTTCATTCAGCACACGAGTGCGAGTCTCGTGATTTATGAGAATGCAGATCCTTCGGCGCGGACGGATCTCCATGCATTTTTTGAGAGGTTGGTACCGGAGAACTTACCGTATTTTGTTCACACAGATGAGGGGCCTGACGACATGCCATCGCATTTACGGATGGTGTTGACTCGGACGAGTGAGGTGGTGCCGGTTCATGCTGGGCGTTTGATGCTGGGAACGTGGCAGGGGATTTTTGTGTTTGAGCATCGTCGAGCACCTCATGTGCGTCGGGTGGTCGTGACGGTGTCCGGGGTCTGAAAGTTCCAGTTTTTTAAAGTTGGCCACCCTCTGTAGATGACATTTTCGTTTTTTAGTGCTACGATTCTAATAAGAAAAAGTCCTTATTTCCTATAAGGTTTTAGGTCTTTTAAGTTTTTGGGAATTGGTGAAGCGATGTTGATTTCGAAAAAGGGTGAGTATGCTTTGCGAGCGTTGGTCTGCATGATGGCAGAGCCGCGCTGGTGGATGGTTCATGAGATTAGCGGACGAGCAAACATCCCTCAGAAGTTTCTGGAACAGGTTTTATTGGCGTTGAGGAAAGCGGAGATTCTGGTGAGCAAACGGGGGGTGAATGGCGGGTACCTGCTCCAGCGCCAACCGTCTTCGGTGGATGTGTTGGGCATTTTAGAGGCTGTGGACGGCCCGTTTCGGTTTGCGAGTTGCGGTGGGGTGAGCGGCGAGGTGTCTTGCACGTGTCCGGACACCTCGGCGTGTCCTGTTCGCGGATTGAGCGGGCGGCTGAACGAAGAGATTCGGGCGGCGTTGGCGGCCAAAACGCTGGAGGATTTGGCCCGCTCGGGAGGACGGACCAACCTCGCGTTCGATATCTAATCAAATCGTGCAGTGGGGCGAGGAATCGGACGCGCCGACTGAGATCGTATTCTGAGTTGGGTGAGCGGTTCGCAGGGCTTGGTCGAGGGCTCGCCAAGCAAGCATCGCGCATTTCACGCGTTGGGGAAACTTTCGGACGCCGGCGAAGAGTTGGAGGTCTCCGAGAGCGGCGGTTGGTTCTTTTGTCCCAGCGGTGACCACGTCCGTAAATGCCTCGAGGAGGGATTCTGCGTCGGTGCGAGATTTACCCTTGAGTTTGAGGGTCATGAGAGAGGCTGATGCCTGACTGATGGCGCAACCTTGTCCGGTGAACTTGAGGTCGTTGATGTGTCCGTCTGAAGTGGTCTCGAGTTCGAGGTGGATTTCATCTCCGCAGGAGGGGTTGTCGCCGTCCACGGCGACAGTGGGCTGATTGAGTTTGCCGTAGTTTCGCGGGCGCTTGGAGTGATCGAGGATGACTTGCTGGTAGAGTTCTTCGAATTCGGCATTCATACAGCAATCGGGAGCGGGTTTAGACGAAGAAGCGGACGGCTTTTTCGAGTGTCTCGATGAGGGTATCGACTTCTTCGGGGGTGTTGTAGAGCTGAAAACTGGCTCTGGTGGTGGCAGGGAGGCCGAGTTTGCGCATGAGCGGTTGATTGCAATGATGGCCGCCGCGAAGGGCGACGCCTTTTTGGTCTGCGAAACTGGTGAGATCGTGTGGATGGATTTCAGGGTGGGTGAAACTGACGAGTGCGCCTCGCTCTCCCTCGGGGCCGAGGGTTGAGAAGCCGTGAACTGAGTCGATGCGTTGCTTGGTTTGAGCGGCGAGGAAGGAGGTGTGTTGATGGATGCGTTCGAGGCCGATGGCTTCCAGGTAGTCGATGGCGGTGTGAAGGGCAAAGGCGCCTTCGATGTTCGGCGTGCCAGCTTCAAACCGAGCGGGGGATTCTTTGAAAGTCGCTGAATCGTATTTTACGGAGAGGATCATTTCTCCTCCGCCATGCCAGGGAGGCATCTGACTGAGGAGATCAGGTTTTCCAATCAATGCTCCAATTCCTGTGGGAGCGCACATTTTGTGTCCGGAGAAAACAAGAAAATCGACACCGAGTTCAGCAAAGTTGACGGGCATGTGTCCGACACTCTGGGCGGCATCGAGGATGGCGAGAGAACCGTGACGGTGGGCGAGTTCGGCGATTTCTCGGGCGGGGTTGATGGTTCCGAGCGCGTTCGAGATGTGAGTGAATGAGGTGATTCGGATACGTCCCTGTTCCTCGTCAAAAATGGAGTTAGCGGCTGCCAGGTCCAGCCTTCCGTCGGGAGTGATGGGGATGAACCGCAGTCGTGCGCCGGTTCGTTTAGCGGCGAGTTGCCACGGGATCAGGTTTGCGTGGTGTTCCATCTCAGTCAGGAGAATGGCGTCGCCGGGTTTCACGACCTGTTCGGCGAGGGAGTTAGCGAGCAGATTCAGCCCTTCGGTGGTCCCTCTCGTGAAGATGGTTCCCTCTGGAGAGGCATTGAGAAAGGTTGCGAGTCGAAGTCTTGCTGCTTCGTAACCCTCTGTAGCACGGGCGCTGAGCGTGTGCACCGCCCGGTGAACATTTGCGTTGGAGCGGCGGTAATAGTCGGTAATGGCGTTTAGGACGCATTCCGGTTTTTGCGAGGTCGCCGCGCTGTCGAGGTAGACGAGTCGGTTACCATTTACCGACTCATTTAATACCGCGAAATCCGAACGGATTTTCGCAAGTTCGGTCGCTGGAAGGGCTGTCATCCCAGTCTAGGAAGCGTCTGGCTTGTTTTCCTCCGCTGGCGCACCGGCAGGGGCGGCTTCCGCGGTGGACTCCGTGACAGAGAACGTCATCTTCGCGTCGACGCAACTGACGAGCACCTTGTCGCCGCCTTTGATGGTGCCCTTGAGGAGTTCTTCTGCCATGGGGTCCTCGAGGTGGCGTTCCACCGCGCGTCGCATCGGACGTGCGCCGTAAGCGGGGTCGTAGCCTTTTTCGATGAGGAGATCCTTCGCTTTTTCATCCAGTTCGATTGCGATGTTTCTGGATTGCAGGCGTTTGACCACCTTCGAGATTTCGAGGTCTACGATGCGAACGAGGTCCGGTTTTGCGAGCGTGTGGAAGACAATTAGATCGTCCAAACGATTGACGAACTCGGGTTTGAGGACTTTTTTTGCTTCTTCGAGGATCTTCTCGCGCATCACGTCGTATTTCGTTTCGTCCCGCTGGGTTGCGCCGAAGCCCATGACGCTTTGCTTTTTGATGAGCTCAGCGCCGATGTTTGAAGTCAGGATGATAATCGTGTTCCGGAAATCGATTTTCCGGCCAAGCGAATCGGTCACTTTTCCTTCCTCAAGGATTTGAAGGAGGAGGTGGAGCACATCGGGGTGCGCTTTTTCGATTTCGTCGAACAGCACGACAGAATAGGGACGCCTCCGGACGGCTTCGGAGAGTTGGCCGCCCTCTTCGTGTCCGACGTATCCGGGAGGCGATCCGATGAGTCGCGAGGAGGCGAATTTCTCCATGTACTCCGACATGTCGATTTGGATGAGTGCTTCGCGGTCGCCGAACATGAACTCGGCGAGGCACTGGGCGAGGAATGTTTTCCCGACGCCGGTAGGTCCGAGAAAAATGAAGGATCCGATGGGGCGCCGGGGGTCTTTGAGGTCGGCGCGCGACCGGCGGAGCGCTTTGGAGATGGCCACGACGGCTTCGTCTTGGCCGATGACCTTTCCCTTCAGCTCATTCTCCATCTGGAGAAGTTTTTGGGTTTCGGCTTGCTCCATCCGGTTGAGGGGAACTCCCGTCCACTTGGAGACGACGTGCATGATATCGTCGTCGGTGACGGGCACGACCTTCTCTTCGCGGTGGGTTTTCCACTCTTCGAGAATGCCGTCCAGTTTCTCTTTGGCCTGTTTTTCGGAATCGCGGAGGGCGGCGGCGCGCTCGAAGTCTTGATCTTTGATGGCGGACTCTTTGTCTGCGCGGATGGCCTCGATTTCTTTCTCCAGTTCTTTGACGTTCGGTGGACGTGTCATGGCAGCGATGCGGGCTCGGGAGCCTGCTTCGTCCATGACGTCGATTGCTTTGTCGGGGAGAAATCGACCGGTGAGGTACCGGTCTGAGAGTTTTGCGGCGGCTTCGAGGGCAGTGTCGCTGTAGGTTGCTTTGTGGTGGGCTTCGTATTTGGGGCGGAGTCCGTGCAAGATTTGGATGGTTTGGTCGACGGAAGGGGCTTCGACTTTGACCTGTTGGAAGCGGCGTTCGAGGGCGGCGTCTTTTTCGATGTGTTTCCGGTACTCGTTGAGCGTGGTCGCACCGACGCACTGCATTTCTCCGCGACTGAGGGCGGGTTTGATGATGTTGGATGCGTCCATCGCGCCTTCTGCGGATCCTGCTCCGACGATGGTGTGCAGTTCGTCGATGAACAGGATGACATTCTTGGCGCGCCGGATTTCATCCATGACGGCTTTGATACGTTCTTCGAACTGACCGCGGTACTTGGTGCCCGCGACCATGAGTGCGAGGTCGAGGGTGATTACTTTTTTGTCGCGGAGGATTTCAGGGACGTTTCCTGCGGCGATTTCTTGGGCGAGGCCTTCTACGACTGCGGTTTTCCCGACGCCGGCTTCTCCGATGAGGACGGGGTTGTTTTTCGAGCGGCGACAGAGCACTTGGATGACGCGTTCGATTTCGTTTTCGCGACCGATGACGGGATCCATTTCCCCTTTTCGCGCGAGTTCGGTGAGATCGCGACCGAAGGCTTTGAGAGCCGGTGTTTTGGCGTCGCGTCGGCTAGAACCGGCATTGGCCGCCTCTTGGGAGGGGGACGAATCTTCGGATTCGGACTCGTTTTCTTGGGGGGTGAAGTTGGGGTCGAGTTCTTTGAGGATTTCGTTGCGGGTGCGTTCAATATCGACCTCGAGGTTTTTGAGCACGCGTGCGGCGACGCCTTCCCCTTCGCGGAGGAGTCCGAGGAGAATATGTTCGGTTCCGACGTAGGAGTGGGTGAGCGACTTGGCTTCTTTTCCAGCGAGGGCGAGGACTTTTTTGACGCGGGGAGTGTAGGGAATGTTCCCGACCATTTTGGTTTCGGGTCCCGAGCCGACTTGTTTTTCGACCTCCGTTCGGACGGTTTCGAGGTCGAGCCCCATCTTTTGGAGAACATTCACAGCGACGCCTTGGCCGAGCTTGATGAGGCCGAGGAGGAGGTGTTCGGTGCCGACGTAGTTGTGGTTGAAGCGGTCAGCTTCTTTTCGGGCCAGAGCGAGGACCTGTTGGGCGCGCGGCGTGAAGTTGTTCATCATGGTGTCGGTTGGGAGTGGATGGGAACCGGCTCTACGGTGAGCCCGATTTCCAAAGGTGGCATCTTTTTGAGGGCAACGATGGGGGGCGTTACCGACGTTGGAGGCCGTTTTCTTCAATTTGGCCTTTGTTGCGGTGGGGCGCAAGGCCGCGAGGCATTTTTTCGATGGGCCGGGTTTGCTTTGCCCAAAGGGTGGGAACGGAGCTCTGGTTGAAACGGGCGCCACGTTTTTGTTGCGGCGTTTGGGCTTCTCCTCCGTTGGGGGCGAACGCACAATCACCGATCCTCCCGATGTCGCGTCCGTCCGCCAACCAAGTTTATCTCCGGTCTTTGCCGTATTATCGGGAGTATTGGGGAAAGACGTTAGTTGCGGTGATACTTACGCTTCTGTTGGTGCCCTTCAGTTTGCTGAGGCCGTGGCCGTTGGCGTTCATTTTGTTCAGGGTTTTGAGGCCGGGTTGGGACGGTCAGTTGGGGCCGTTTGACGTGGGTGGACTTCATTTTCCGCAGGTGGACCTGTCTGGGGTGGATGCGTCGCATTTAATCATTGGGGCGTGTGCGGCGGCAGTATTGGTGCATGTGCTGGCTGGGTTGGTGAGTTACGGGGCCATCATGCTGTTTCTGAGGGTGGGTTATCAGGCTCAGTGGAAGCTGCGGACGGAGTTGTATGAAGCGATGCACACGCTGCCGTTGGCGTACCACGATCGGACTCGGAGCGCGGATTCCAGTTATCGGGTGGCGTATGACGCGCAGTGCATTCAAACGATTTACGCGAAATGGACCTTTCTGTTTCAGACGGTGGTGACGCTTTCGAGCACGTTTTGGATGATGTGGAGTCTGGATCGTGAGTTGTCTCTTCTCGCGTTGGTAGTGGTGCCGGTGATGTTGGTGAGTTTTCGGATGTTTGCTCGGATTATCCGGAGGCAGGCGGTGGAGATTTCGGAGCGGGAGAGCGAGGTGTTGATGACAGCGACGGAGGGGTTGGCTTCGGTTCGCATGGTGCAGGCGTTTGGACGGGAGCCGGACGAGGTGGCGCATCTGGCGGGCTTTGCGGCGGGGAGTCGCGAGGCGAATATGCGGATGCAGCACAGTTCAATGTTGAGCAATCTTTTGATTTCCACGTTGTTATCGGTGAGTACGGTGGCGATTTATTACGTGGGGAGTCACCATGTGCGGGAGGGGGTGTTGTCGCTGGAGAGCTTGTTTGCGATCGCGACGTACATCATCACGCTCTATCAGCCGCTCGACATGCTGACGCAGGTTGGGTGGGACATGGAGAAGGCGGCAGCTTCGGTTCAGCGATGTTTTGAGGTGATTGACCACGAGAACGAGGTGCCGGAGCCGGGGTCTCCACGGGTCTTGGGGGCGTGTCAGGGGGCGTTGGAGTTTCGGAATATTACGTTTGGGTACCGGGCGGACCGGCCGATTTTGAGTGGGGTGAATGTGAAGGTGCCGGCTGGAAAGACGGTGGCGTTTGTGGGCGGAACGGGTTCGGGAAAGAGCACGTTACTGTCGTTGGTGCCCCGTTTTTATGACCCGGTGCAGGGCGAGGTGGTTTTGGATGGCGTTCCGATTCGGGAGCTTTCGAAACGAGAGCTGCGGAGCCACATCGGCATTGTGTTGCAGGATACGCTGCTGTTTTCGACCACGGTTCGGGAGAACATTGCGTACGGGAAGCCGGATGCGACGGAGGCGCAGATTGTGGCCGCGGCGCAGCGGGCGCAGGCGCACGAGTTCATCATGGGGTTGCCGCAAGGGTACGACACTCCGGTGGGTGAGCGAGGGGGGCATCTTTCCGTGGGGCAACGGCAGCGGATTGGGATTGCCCGTGCTTTCTTGAAGGACGCGCCGATTTTGCTGCTGGATGAGCCGACGTCGGCGCTCGATCCGAGCACGGAGTCAGCGATTATGGCGACCATGGAGGAACTGATGCGTGGTCGCACGACGCTGATTATCACGCATCGGATTGCGACGATTCACCGGGTGGATTGGATTGTGGTGATTGGTCCGGGCGGGGTGATGGAGGAGGGAACGGGGCCGGAGTTGCTCTCACGCGGGGGTGTTTACGCGAGGCTTCATGGGGCTGCCAATGCGGCGGGCTAGCGAGGCGTCGATGAGATTTATGAGTAACGTGCTTCCTGACAGACGGGTGGAACATGACTGGTCGCCTCGGACGATTCCGACGAATGTGGCGTGGGGGGAAGGGTTTTATTGCGAAAGCGCGCAGAGTTTCCTG
>JACCED011188685.1_pt1 | contig 12943 bp, 10 predicted proteins | sample 7455021 | NCBI WGS metagenome assembly JACCED01 (sample SAMN15323456, study PRJNA562643) | freshwater metagenome | isolation source: river surface water | place: USA:Blue River Watershed | collected 2017-08-19
ATTCTCTCCTTCCAGCTTTATGGTTAAGTAGAGGAAAATTTAAGATTCTAGTTATCAAAACTAACAACTGATCGTCCAGTAACGGGACGCTGGCAAAACAAAGGCGCAGTCAAGCGCCTTTGTTCATTTAAGATCATTTATTGAGCAAAACCATCTCTGAGCTTGTTGGCAGCGGTTTCAATCTGTGTGTGCAACTCTACGCTATCAACCGTGACATGAATGATAAAAAACTAACATGCACCTCGTCCTAAGTTTTGACCACATAACCGCTGATTAACAGGAAAATAGGCTCGTTAAAAATATATATAAATCAATGACTTAAATGTTATTTTGAAGAGCGTGAAATATTTCATGTGATGACCCAAAAGTTGCGTTACTCAACTTTTCCGGAACTTTCATAGATTTTGCGCTCAGAGTCATCTTTTTGCACTTGAAAATTTCAAATCGATTGAAGGACTGAATCCATTTCAGCAAAAGAAAGTCCATCAAAGACTTTTCCAAAATTTTTTACCCATTTGATTCACTTTTTCGGTTGCCCTTTTGGAAATTTGAAATAAAACTGTTTCCACAACAACTAACGGACGGCAACAGTGGAAGATGATGAAGAAATGCATGAGTTGAGAGCGCAAAAGGCTATGCGTGTTCGTAATGAAGCAAAAAAACGACTACGACATGCCAGCATTCAATTAAGTAAAGCGTCATATGAAATTGACGTATACCTGAGAGACTTCAGCACTACTCGGATACCTATCAGGCGACAAGTGATTCTTAACGAAGCGATTGCACATCTAGTTGCCAACGTTTTGCCAAACTTGGGAATAGCTGAGTTGGCACAAGTACAGGTGCAATTAGCACTTCGTGATTATGTGAAAAGTTCTGTCTGACGAGTTTTATCAGTTTTAAGTTACTGCAGCAGCACATTTTGCGCATATGCAGACTTTGCCTTTGGCTGCGACAGGAACTTGACCCATTACAGTGGGTGTAAAAACTGCTTCCATGCACCAGCAGCGCTCGGGTATTTCGCCTGTTGCTTTTGCCACTTCCATGGCGCAAATATTCGGTTGGTGGCAGATAGGGCAGCAAGTTGGATCAATAGGGTTCATTTGTACTTTTTAGACTTACATTGGTCGTTAAGGTATGTTTTTCAATAGCCAATTTAAGTAGCGCTTTCTAATGTTAATAAGTCCATTTACTGCTGCAAACATCAGGTGTGGAACGATCACATCCAAGAACAGTAAGCCTGTCAAACAGTGGATAGTCAGCAGAACTTCGCTATGGACGACCAAATCAGCGTAAGAGCGTTCTTCGACCGGATACAGAAAGTAAGCTGTAGTTGCAGAAAGTATTATGAACAGGCCTAGAACTCGCTTTGGTACTTTGTAGCCTAGGACTTCAATACAGTCCTCAGGCAATTTTCCAAAGTCCTGCCCTTTGTACCCATCGAAGTAACTGGATCTGTCAGTGCGCTCATTAAGAGTCCTTCCAAATAGGTTCTTCAGAGACCACTTGCTACGGTCAATCAGTTTATCTAATAAATTCCTTGAGAAACTGTGGGCAACTTGCTTGCTACGTATGCCCAGTCCCTTTACAGGGTGAACCGTGTCACAGTGCGCTTGGTAAATTTCATTTAGGGCATCAATGCCTTTTACAGAACAACCTTTCTCATTGACAAGACCGCCGGTGTGAGGATCGAAATAGTAACCGTCGCGCAAATTCAGTTCAATTGGCTGAGGTGTTCTTTGGCTGGCTGCCAATGACATTTTGGTAGGTTTTTCTGGATCTAGGTCATCGTCATCAAAGAAGTGTCGAGCCCGGTACTTGCTCATCAAGCCAACACGAAAACGAATTGGGACAGGTAAGTTTTTGCTGCTTTGTTTTTTCGATTCATAGACTACCCATATGCATGCAATGCTGTCATCTTTTCCTTCGGAAGTCTTTGCTGTCTTGAACTTAATGTCGCCGGGGTATGTGCGTTGCACTGAGAAGCCCGCATTAGCGTCTGTCAAAACTACAGGATTGACATACCCTGCATTTTCGATTTCCCCAAACAACTTTAGAAGCTCAAAGCCATCTTGTGGGTAGACCATTACGGATTTTCTCCTTGCTAATTTAATTTTCCGACGTGTTTACGTGGCGTATGCAAGACCTCGTAGTCTTTTTTCAAGGCTGTCTTTCAGCTCTTTCATACCGCGAAAGAAGATGATTGGATAGTCCTTTAAATCAAACTCAAGACGCGTTCCTTCTTTGGCTATATAAATGGGCGTTTTTTTAAGTCCTTGAGCGTACCCAGCTTCATAAAATACATTCGGGCGCGAGTCGGTGAGATCTACGATTACGTACTCAGCTTTTCGAATTGATTCCAAGATTCGATCAGTAATTCGCTCGTTCGATTGAGGTTCGTCTACTCGCTCTGCGTGTATACCACACCGCTTAGCAGCTTCCTTTATTGCGTCCAGGGTATCCTCGTAATGGGGGTCGCCTGGCACGATTGGCATTGCAATGAATGCGTAGCCTTTTTGAATATCGGCATCTACTTGGACACGCACCTTCTCTGTGACGGGGTGGGAGGGTTCAATTCGTAGTGCCCCAATGGTTTGGTCGATCATGTCTAAAACCGTTGGAATCATGTCCTGCAAATAGGGCGGGTCAAAAATCATGTCGAACGGGTCAGCGTTTCGCATGATGAGTCCACCTACGGCAGGAGGTGGGGCAATCGTAAGAGTATGGAAACATCCGGACTCAATAACTTCCCTGCGCACCCAGATTCGATCTTGGTTGATCTGACTACGTGTATCTGAACTATGACTCTTCTGCCAAGTGACAAGGAGTCTTTTGAAGGCTTCAAGGCGAGTTATCTTTTCTTCGATATTCAACTGTGACTCCTAGAGGGGCTAGTTGCTGCATGACCTATCGCTTGCAGTTTAGTCTCATGACCTTAGCCTACTTGAAATGCTGGATGGATATGCAGTATGTGCATTGGCAAGTTTGAAGACGTAATTTCGAACCTAATCCCTGTCTTTGTCTCCGACTGGAAGGTCACATTGGAAGTGTGCGGATGGAGTGTTCCTGCGGGATTTCCGTCGCTTGCTGCCGATCACATTACCAATTGTCATCATCCATGCCAAATTTTTCGGCTTTTGAGTTTGGCCAATCGCCAGGCTTGTTAAAAACAGCGCCCAGTCCTGTAGCAGTGCTGCCCATCCTTGTGCTGCCATCTGTGCTAAAGCTGCCCATCTGCGTGAACATGGAACCGTCTGAGCCCACGGTAGTTGATCCCATACGGGTGTAGGTGGTGCCATCGCTGCTAACGCTTGTGGTGTCACTGACTCGCTGGATAGTTTCACCCTCGTCTGAGACTGCTAGTCGCCCCAAAATTTGCCAAAACGACATGATTGACTCCTTTAACAACAGATGCAGCTATGCTAGGTAGCTATATTAGCTTGAATTGCTCACTGGTGCATCATTTTGATTAACTAAAGGTGATTCTTATGCTAAAGTGGTAAAGAAATAACATTGGGGACAGTTTTGGTCAGTAAACAAGCCGCTGAACAGCTGAACAGTCTTTCACAAGCCCAACGGGAGCGGCTGTTCTATATAGAGGTCAAAGCCTTTTTCTGTGGTGATTTGACCCGTGCTGACATCGAACGCCGCTTCGGAGTCAAGCCTGCTGCGTCTGCCAGAGACATCTCCAGCTACAAAAGTCTCGCCCCCAACAACCTCGTTTACAACGCAGCACTAAGAAATTACGAACCAACATATCGTTTCAACCCAGTTTTTGAGCACAGTGCCGATCGAGTGTTGGCTTGGTTTCGAGATGGTTACGGGGACAGCTTGGATCTCAAGATACAACGAACCGTTCCCTGTGAAGCTGCTTCTGATCTAGTTCGACCAGACTTAGAGACATTGGCTGTGCTGACTCGAGCCATTGCTGGACGTAAGCAAGTCAAGGTCAACTACTTATCATTGACATCTGGATCGTCTACAAAGACTCTTTCACCCTTGGCGTTGGCAGACACTGGGCAACGTTGGCATCTTCGTGCCTATGACTGTGAACGTGAGCGCTTTGCAGACTTTTCAATCACACGCATTGTCAAAGCCAAGCCATTAGAGATTGACATTCCGTTGAATCAAAGAATTGAAGCCGATGTTCAGTGGGCGAGGGTAGTTCGACTTGAATTATTGCCTCACCCCAAAGTCAAACATCCTGAGGCTATCGAAGCTGACTATCAGATGAAAGATGGCATGCTTGTCTTAAATATGCGTGCACCATTAGTCGGATATGCCTTGCGACGTTGGTCAGTTGATTGTTCGTTGAAAATTGAACTGGATCCAGAATCACATCACTTGTACCTTAAAAATCTTCAGACTTTGTATGGAGTAGAAAGCGCCGTTTTAGCGCCAGGATACAAGGCTGACATGAGCAGTTCCTCATGAACAACATCAGTAATAAATCCACTCTTAGTCCGCTGCTAAAGATTGCAGTTTCGAATGGAGTGGAAAGCGCTATTCGTGTTCATGTTGCTAAGGGCGATGATTTAAATGCTCGTGACAGCGGTGGTAATACCCCGTTAATGATTGCAGCAAGAAATAATCGTACAAATGCATGCAGACTGTTACTAGAAAGCGGTGCTAATCCGGATCTTAAAAATTTGGAGGGTAAGACTGCAATCGTTATTGCAAATGAAGCGGGGGCGCATGAGGCTACAGAGGTTCTTAGATCGCATAGCCAAATTGCAGTGATATCTCAAGAGACCACGCAACTGACCGAGCAAATCCTAGAGGTAGCCGAAAAAGATACAAAAGTTGCCGATAGCGAAAGCTTTGATGTATCTAAGCTAACGGAAGAATTCGAATGGGATATAGGTGATTGGGAGCCTGAAAATGATGCACCACCACCAGACGAAGATCCTGGAATTTTGGTTAAGACGAGAGAGCTGCAAAAGTCGATTACCGACCATATTGCAATCGATAACTCCGCAGACTGGATCGATTTCGATGTGTCTTTGCCAGAATTTTCTGAACCAATTGTTAGAACATCAATTGCCGAAACTCGTACAGCAATCCGTCAACTATTCTTGCGAGTCCTAAGGGAAGGAAGTGTTCCTGATTTTAATGTGAAAGACATTGCAAGCTCCGAATCTGTAAAAGGGGATGATGAGTTTGAAAATCAAATTCGACAAGTTATAAACGACTTAGGTGGAGAGACTGATGAGCGATTCGAATACGTTTCACTTTATGATGATTTTCAAGTCCTCCTAGATGAAGCTGAGACTATAGAGGAAGAGGGTTTACTCAATCAAGCAATGTCTTACCTTGATGAGTTGGCAAATGGACTTAATGATCCGGCGAGAATATTTGCCCGTTCAATGGGTAGACACCAGCTGTTAACACACGATGATGAAATTCGAATAGCTCAATCAATTGAAAGTGGTGAGCGCTTGATGTTGACGGCGATGTCTCATATTCCGGAAGTTATCAGATCCCTAATTGATACTGTAGAGAAAATAAAAATCGGAAAAGTTGTTTTTTCACAGGTTTTTGATGGATTTTCAGATGAAGAGTTGCCCTCTTTGGTTATAGAAGAGGAAAGCGAAATTTCAAATAAATTAGAAGAAGAAGATGAATCCAGTGAAGATGAAAAAATTAAGCTTGAGCAAATAGTATTTTTAGAAAAAATAAGTGAGATTTCTGATACTTTTAACGAATTTACATCAGCTCGTTTTGAATCAAAAAAATCAGCATCAGAAATCGTTGGATTACAAAATAGACTGACTGGGCTAATTCTAAAAATTCGTTTTGATGCAAGACAAATTGGCGCTATGAGCGCGCTTGTTCATAAACTAAATAGTGATTTTTTAATTTCCGATAAAGAGCTTCGTTCTTGTCTACACGATGTGTGCGGAATTCCTACGCAAATCGTTGATGCAAAAATTAAGGAGCATGAAACTTCTGTCTCCTTGCTTGAAAGTCTTAGCGATACTAATGAGCCTTGGGCAAGAAATATAGCTGCGCAAAGCCGACGTTTACTTTCACTTAGTATGGCCCGAACTCAGATCCGGGATCAAGTGGGTTTGTCGCACGACGAGTTCAAGGAAATCTATAGAAATTTGGCATTAGGAGAAAAAATCGCGCAGGATAGCCGCCAACAGCTTATGAGTTCGAATATTCGGCTTGTAGTCTCTATCGCTGGGAAATATACCAACCGTGGACTTGATCTTATGGATCTGATTCAGGAGGGTTCCATTGGGCTTTTAAAGGCCGTAGATAAATTTGATCACAGACGTGGCTTTAGATTTTCAACATACGCGACATGGTGGATCCGACAGGCAATTCAGCGCGCAATTAGTGATCAAGCTAGGACGATTCGAGTACCTACTCACATGCATGAGAGCATCACGAAGTTACTCAGAATCGAGAGGAAGTACGAGCAAATCTTTGGCTCCAAACCATCTGTTGATTACCTAGCTAATGAATTAGATGTTTCGGAAAAAACCATCGAAAAAATTCGTGACGCAATAAGACTTGAGCCTGTTTCACTTGATGAATTGATTGAATCAGCAAGTAACTCAATTTCGGCGAGACAACTGGAGTTCGAAATTCCACAGCAAGAACTCTCTCGGCGGCAGGCAAAGGAAGCTGTTGAAACGTTGCTTTCCTCACTGCCTCCACAAGTTGCTAAGGTTCTAAGAATGCGTTTTGGAATTGGCAGATCTGAAGAAATGACTCTTGAAGAAGTTGGAAAGTCATTTGGAGTCACGCGCGAGCGTATTCGACAGATTGAAAGCTCAGGATTAAAAAAACTAAAGCATCCCCAAACAATTGAGCGGCTGAGAGGTTTTCATGGATTCAACTAATGCTAATTCGAACCAGTCTATGGTGCTCAGTCCAATCGAAAAAGTGAGGCATGCTCCTCCGCGTGCAAGTGCCATGCTTGAGTCTTTACGTGGACTTGGATATTCAACTGCTGCAGCTTTGGCTGACATCATTGATAACAGTATCTCTGCGAACGCTTCTGCTATCGATATCCAATTTAATTGGAATGGAAAATCAAGCAATATCTACATCTTAGATAATGGCTCGGGAATGAGCGACGAAGAGCTGGAAAGCGCTATGACGCTAGGCGATAAGAATCCTCTAGATTTCAGATCTGCCTCTGATCTTGGCAGATTCGGCATGGGATTAAAGACTGCTTCATTTTCACAATGTAAGCGACTAACCGTTGCATCAAAAAAGAATGACTCTATAAGTTGTCTGCGCTGGGACCTAGACATTTTGAGTGCGAATCCAGACATGGGTTGGTTGTTGATAGAAGGTCCAAGTGCTGGTTCTGAGGTGCTGCTAGAAAAGTTGGCACACATTAATCACGGGACTATCGTCATCTGGGAGATTCTTGACCGCATCGTCACAGAGGGCTTTACGGTTGATGACTTTCTTAGATTAATGGAAGAGGGCGTCGAGAGGCACTTAGCAATGGTCTTCCACCGACTTCTTGAGGGAACTAATCCAAAACTAAAACTAAACCTAAATGGCAGAAAAATTGAACCTTGGGATCCGTTTTTAACAGGACATCCCGCAAAACCTTGGGCTTCACCTGTTCAGAGACACTCTACTTCTAGCGGAATCATCGAAGTTCAATGCCATGTATTGCCTCATCGAGACAAGATGACTGATCGTGAGTATGAAATTAACGGTGGCCCTACTGGTTGGAATGCGCAACAGGGGTTTTATGTCTATCGAAACCACAGACTACTTGTTGCCGGTGGTTGGCTAGGAATGGGACAACCTCGGGCATGGAATCGTGAAGAACAACACAGACTCGCGCGTATCAGGCTAGATATTCCGAATACAGCTGATGCAGATTGGAAGATTGATGTAAAAAAATCAGTAGCACGTCCTCCTGTTGCTTTGAGGGCTTGGCTGACTAGTATGGCAAATGACACACGAGAACGTGCAAGACGTGTTTTCGCTTTCAGGGGTGCTCCGACAAATCCTTCATCTAGAGTTTCAATAGAACAAGCTTGGAAGGTACATAGAACTTCAAAGGGTATTCAGTACAGGATAGATGATTCGCATCCAAGCATTGCTGCAGTGCTTGAAACGGCAGACACTTTCCAAAAAAAAATGATTCTCTGCATGCTCAAGGTAATAGAAGAAACGGTACCTGTTCAAAAAATATGGCTAGATACAGCCGAGCAAAAGGAAACACCTGTGACAAGCTTTGCATCCAGTTCTGATAAAGCTGTTCTTGCGGTCATGGAAACCTTATTCAGAGACATGATTGTTCGCAAAGGCATGACGCAAGAAGATGCTAAATCAAGGCTTTCCTGCAGCGATCCGTTTCAAAACTTTCCTCACTTGATTGCTCAACTTTCAGTTTCCGATTTTTGAACAAGAAGAATCAAAACTATAGACAGGACCATAAATGAGTGAATTTAATATTGCAACAAGTACTGTTATCAGTAACGCTCAAAACCTATTAATGGCTGAGGCTACTAAAAATCCAACTGCTTCATTAATTAAAGAGGCAGTTGAGCGAGCAGCGTCTATCATGCCTAAGCGGGAGGATGAGCTAATTGACATTGACGGCGCTGTTTCGGAACTTATTCGACGCTACAGCATCTGGATAGGTCAGAGTTCAACTTTGTCAGATGACAGCGACCACGAAGCTTGGTTGAATTCAACTAGGAAAAAAGGTTGGCGGTACTGGCCTAGATATCGTGACATGCTCGAACGTAAGATGCCTCCAGCATCAATCGATGCACTAGAAATTTCGACCGACGAGATACTTGGATTGCTAGAGGATCCAAGCCGAACAGGTGCATGGGACAGAAGGGGATTAGTTGTAGGACATGTCCAGTCTGGAAAGACTGCTAACTACACTGGTTTGATTTGCAAGGGTGCCGATGCTGGATACAAGATCATTATTATTCTTGCAGGTCTGCACAACAATCTTCGCTCACAAACTCAAATCCGACTCGAGGAAGGATTTTTAGGTTATGAGACATCCGCATCAAATGACGTTGTTAAATATATCGGCGTAGGAGAGATGGGGCGTGATGTTGAAATTAAACCAAATTGCGCTACAAACAGAACTGAAAACGGTGACTTCAGTACAAGGGTGGCCAACCACTTAGCAATTACGCCTGAACAGCGTCCATGGTTGTTCGTGGTCAAGAAAAACAAAACCGTTTTAGATCGACTTTTGAAATGGATCAAAAATCATGTTGCTGATGCTCGTGATAATGAAACAGGGCTCAAATATGTCAGTAACTTACCTTTACTGTTGATAGACGATGAGGCTGATAACGGTTCAGTAGACACTGGGGAGCAGACTTTTGACTCCGAAGGTAATCCAGACCCCGATCACGAACCCAAGGCTATAAACAGTCGAATTCGAAAAATACTTAATAGTTTCGCTAAGTCTGCATACGTTGGGTATACAGCTACTCCTTTTGCAAATGTGTTCATACATAGACAGGGACAAACTAAAGACGAAGGACCCGACCTATTTCCAAAGTCCTTCATCGTTAATTTAGCTGCGCCATCCAACTATGTTGGCCCAACTCGTATTTTTGGACTCAAGGACGTAGACGGACGAACAGGTGGCTTACCACTTATGCGTGTTTTTAGTGATCACATGAGTGAAGATCGACAGTCCGGTTGGATGCCTGAAAAACATGATAAAAATCATGAACCTTTTTATTTAGGCGTTGATACTCTGCCACCATCTCTAAAACAAGCTATTCAATCTTTTATTTTGGCTTGTGCTGTAAGAGAACTTCGTGGTCAGGGAGGCGAACACTCTTCGATGCTCATTCACGTGACTCGATACATACAAGTTCAGAAGGATGTTCACAGGCAGGTTAAGGAATATGTAAGTAAGCTGCGTCAGCGCATAACTAGACGTGTGGATGATGTTGAAGTTTTAGATCAATTACGAAATCTTTGGAATGATGACTTTTTGCAGACGCGTACCGCAGTCATCGAGAGACTTGTTGAATCTGAAGAAATACCTCCTAACCATTCTTGGAATGATTTACAGGAAAAATTAGCAGACGTCTTATCAGATATTGATGTGCGAATGATCAACGGTAAAGCAAAAGACGTTTTGGATTACGCAACCCCTGGCTCAAAAGGTCTTCGGGTTATAGCAATTGGTGGTGACAAGCTTGCACGTGGACTAACACTAGAAGGACTGTGCACCAGTTATTTTGTTCGTACATCTAAGATGTACGACACGTTAATGCAAATGGGCCGTTGGTTTGGTTATAGACCGGGCTATCTTGATCTGTGTCGTCTTTACACTACTGAGGATCTGATCGATTGGTTCAGGCACATAGCCGACGCATCAGAAGAACTTCGCGATGAATTTGAAGCGATGAAAGACAGTGGTGCAACACCAAAAGACTATGGTCTTAGAGTGCAGTCGCATCCGGTTCTCTTAGTTACTTCGCCGTTAAAAATGCGAACTGCCCGTGATTTACAACTATCATTCAGCGGAGAAATTCTTGAAACCGTTGCATTACACAGCTCGGTAGACATACTCTCAAGAAATCTCGATGCAACCTTGAGACTGCTACAAACTTGCGGGAGTCCCCATGAGTCACCACAAATCACACGCAAAAGGGGTGGCAATAATAAAAATTGGGAAGGCCATCTTTGGAATGACGTAACAAGTGAAGCAATTGCCGACTTTTTTGATGCATATGTAACCCATCCAGCCGCTAGAAAGGTCAACAGCCCTCTGATTCGTGACTTTATTAGATCAATGGCAAATATCGGGCAATTGACATCTTGGACCGTATTTTTGGCAGGTGGTGGATCTGGTGGATCATTTGAATTTTCGAATGGCCTAAAGATTGACCATATGATCAAGCGAAAGGCTGACATTGATCGTTCTGACCGATACGCCATTGGCCGACCAGTTTCGCCTCCTGATGAGGCGATAGATCTTGATGGCCCTTCATGGGATGCTGCAATGGCGTTGACTCTAAAAAAATGGAATCCTGATCCCGCTCGAGTCGTTGATGGAAAAAAACCTGCAGAACCAACTTTACCAAGTGGTCTAGCAATCAGGCAGATACGAGGGAAGGGGGATTTAGAAAAAGGAATTCGACCATCCCCAGAGAGGGGCTTGTTGATTTTGTATCCTTTAGATCCAGTTGAGTCTGAATTCTCTCCAGGTTTTGGTGGGTGGGAGAAGCCAATAATTGCTTTTGGCGTAAGCTTTCCAGTAAGCGATGCAGGTATAAAAGTTAAGTATGCAGTAGATCATCTAACCCAAGCTCAATGGGCGCAGGAATATGGCCAAGTTGATTGACGAAATACTATTAGCTTGGGACTCGATCCAGACAGTGCAGGGGCCGTCGGGATGGAATACTGTAGCTGTTCTCAAAAGTCATCCTGGTAGGTTTCGTGCTGGTCGAAATTTCCCTGATCGCTGCGAGGCATTGCTCACTAGCTTCAAGACAAGCGCAATTAAGCACAACGAAAAGTTGCCGGAAGGTCTTGGTTTCAAGGTCACGCGACTGGACATTCAGCAGGATGGATTAACTTGGCTTGCCCTAACTAGAAGCCCTAACGGTAATCTTGAACTATTTTCAGCAATGGTCGAAGATGTAATGGAGGCGGTATTAACCGCAGGCGTATCAGAAGATAGTAGAGACTTGCGAGTATTTCTTGGTCGTATTCGTGCATGGCAAGAGTTTATGCGTAAGGGTTCAATGCCTTTGTCAGCTGAAAACGAAGTTGGGTTGGTTGGTGAACTAACATTTTTAGGCAAGATAATTGATAGTGGAGTACCACCCGATATTGCTATTAATGCTTGGGTAGGTCCCACTGCGGATGGTGTTAGGGATTTTGAACTTGGATTTGGAGCCATAGAGGTTAAGACAACAGTATCTTCAAGCGGATTTGTTGCGAAAATTGGATCATTAGAGCAATTAGATGACACAAATTGCAAGCCAATATTTCTAGGCGCTGTGAAACTTAGTTTGACAGAAGAAGGGCAGACCTTGCCTGATAAGATTTTCGAAATACGTGAAAAAGTTGAATTTGATCCGCTCATACTTGCAAATTTTGAAGATCGGCTTCTTTCTTCTAGCTACTTAACCTCTCATTCGCAACAATACCATCGCAAGTTTTTTTTGTTGGGAATATTCACCTTAGAGGTTGATTCAAATTTTCCAAACATGACCCATGGCAACGTGAAATCAGGTGTCATAAGTGCTAAGTATGAAATTAATCTAGAACCCTTGATAAAACGTGATGTCGGGCTAATTGCTGCCCTCAAAAAACTGGAAATGATCTGAATATGGAATTAGCTGAATTTTTAAGAGAAACACAAGCATCTGTTCGCTCGCAAATGCAAGAAGGTGCGCTCTACGAGGAGTTGGTTTACGCCAGCATTGTGATGGAACACATGGCCGAAATCGGCATGACATTTGAACCAGTTGAGTGCTATTACGAAGGCAAGGTAGGGAACGCGACGCTTCGTTTAGGGGGCTATGCACTCTCAGATGACAACGACCAACTAGATTTGTTTGTTAGTCTATATCAAGGGGTGAATGAACCTACTGCTATTCCTGATGCTGAAACAAAGCAGGCGGTAGAGCAGTGCTTTCGTTTTCTTTCTCTTTGCGCCCAAGGGAAAATGGCACCAAAACTTGATCCTTCAAGCGACGTTCGATCACTTGCTGAAACTCTACAAGCAATCTACAACGATCTTGAGCAGATCCGCATCTTTGTAATTACAGATCGAATAGCTAAGTCCAAAAGTTTCAAAACAAAAGAAATTAGTGGTAAAGCTGTCCGACTTGAAGTCATGGATATTGAGCGTCTGCATCGGCACATGTCTGAAGGAAAACCTAGAGATGAACTCGTAATTGACTTCAATGAGCTATCAGGGCAACCTCTGCCATGCGTGTTTGTAAACGGACAAAAC
>JACCED010933459.1_pt1 | contig 12942 bp, 9 predicted proteins | sample 7455021 | NCBI WGS metagenome assembly JACCED01 (sample SAMN15323456, study PRJNA562643) | freshwater metagenome | isolation source: river surface water | place: USA:Blue River Watershed | collected 2017-08-19
CTGCTTTCGCTTCAATTGATAAGCAAAGTGAAATTAAAATTGCTAAATTCAGAAATCCTTCTACAGGTGCTATTTTTGTAAATGATACCATGTGGGGTGATCGTTTTGGTTTCGGTGGATACCCTGGTTTCAACATGAGCAACACTCCTGGTCATACTTCAAACGCTCAAGTTGCTTTTGCAATTGGTGGTGCTTTGGGCGACAGCACTTGGATGAATGCTGGTGAAATTCCATTGATTTGGTCGCACTCAGTTTACGATCCTTTTGCTCCTTACACAACTGGTATGGTTAACGTACCAGGTACAACTTTACAAGTTGTTGAAGTTTCTGGTGGTCACGATGTTATGGCTCGTTGCCAACGTCTTGGAAACACTGCTCCTTATAAAGGTAAAGTTATGGACGATTACACCCGTGCCGCTAACGTTTTCAACCAAGGTATTGATGGTCTTTACCCTGTTGTTGGTATGTTGAACGCTTCTGGTCCTTACGAATGGTGGGATACTAACAAAATCAAAATGTTACCTCCTCAATATTATGATGTTCCAACAATCTTAGGTGGTGCTAAAGCTTCTAATCCTTACATGAGCAAAGCTCGCGCTTTAACTCACATCGATACTTTGCAACATTACTTCGCTCCTCGTATCGCTGTTTCTTTAGGTTTGGTGGCTTCTGTTGGTGTTGAAAACACAAACTTAGGTTCTAACGTAACAATCGCTCCTAACCCTGCTAAAAATCATTTGATCATCCACAACAACTGGGATAACAACAAATTAAATGCTGCTTCTATCTACGATATGAATGGTAGAATGGTTCAAAAATTATTCGTTACCGGTAACCATAACGTTTACAACTTGAATCTTCCTGCTGGTCTTTATGTTGTGCAAATGCAATTCGACAATGGAACTGGCACTAAAAAATTAGTGATCGAATAATCCTAACTTTTTAATATACTGAATTTAAAGGGGTGCACACAATGCACCCCTTTTCTTTTGTACTTGCCATAAAAATCGCGTATTTTTGCACCTTTATCGATTTTAACCCATTTTATCCATGTATTCAACCCTTAAAAACCTTAATTGGCCCGAGATAGAAAAAGAAATCCTTGAATTTTGGGATTCCGAAAATATCTTTCAATTAAGCGTAAACCAACGCCCAGAAAATAATACCTTCACATTCTTTGAAGGACCTCCTTCAGCGAACGGTATGCCCGGTATTCACCACGTTATGGCCCGCGCAATGAAAGATATTTTCTGTCGTTATAAAACACTCCAAGGTTTTAGAGTTGCCCGCAAAGCAGGTTGGGATACACATGGACTTCCAATTGAGTTGCAAGTTGAAAAACGACTTGGAATTCGTAAAGAAGATATCGGTACCAAAATTTCCCTCGAAGACTACAACAAAGAATGTAGAACCGATGTGCTCATGTTCAAAGATAAATGGGATGAACTTACGCATAGAATCGGATTTTGGGTCGACCTTAACGATCCTTACATCACCTACGAAAATAACTACATCGAAACACTTTGGTATCTTTTAAAGCAGCTTCATGAAAAAGGTTTCCTTTACAAAGGATACACCATTCAGCCATTTTCACCAGCTGCAGGTACAGGTTTAAGCTCGCATGAATTGAACCAACCTGGTACTTACCAAAACGTTAAAGATACCACCATTGTTGCCCAATTTAAAAAGGCAAATACAGAAAATGAATATTTCTTGGCTTGGACAACCACGCCTTGGACATTGCCGAGTAACACTGCTTTGGCCGTTGGTGAAAATATCCAATACGAAGACATTCAAACATTTAACCAATACACCGGTGAACCTATCATTGTTACCTTGGCTTCAGCTTTGAAAGGAAAATACTTCCCTGCTGAAACTGAAAATGGTGATTTTGAGGGATATACCCTGGGTCAAAAAAATATCCCTTGGAAAACCTTAAGAACTTCCCTCGGAAAAGATTTGGCCGGAACCCGTTACGAACAACTTCTTCCATATGCACAACCAGAATCTGGTGATGCCTTCAAAGTTGTTATTGGCGATTTTGTAAGCACCGAAGATGGTACCGGTATCGTTCACATTGCTCCAAGTTTTGGTGCCGATGACTTTAGAACTGCCAAAGAAAATGGCATTGGCGCGTTAACCCTGGTTGACAAAAAAGGCCGTTTCATTGACTGTGTAACCGACTTTGCAAATGAATTTGTGAAGGAAGCATACCTCACCGACGATGAAAAAGCCGAAGAAGCTGCCAAACAAGGTCGCGAAAAATACCTCGGTGTTGATGAGCGTATTGCCATCAAACTGAAAACCGAAAACAAAGCGTTTAAGGTTGAAAAATACGAACATACCTACCCTCATTGCTGGAGAACCGATAAGCCAATTTTATATTACCCTCTCGAAAGCTGGTTTATCAAAACAACTGCAGTTAAAGACCGTTTGGTTGAATTGAATAAAACCATCAACTGGAAACCAAAAAGTACCGGTGAAGGTAGATTTGGTAACTGGCTTGAAAACCTTGTAGATTGGAACCTAAGTCGTTCAAGATTCTGGGGAACTCCACTCCCAATTTGGAGAACTGAAGACGGTACCGAGGAAAAATGTATTGGAAGCATCGATGAGCTAAAATCTGAAATTCTGAAAGCCAATGCTGCATTAAACTTAAATCAAAATCCTGATGAAGCTACATTAGACCTTCACAGACCATACGTTGATAGAATTACTTTGGTAAGTGCTTCGGGCACACCAATGACAAGAGAAACGGATTTAATAGACGTTTGGTTCGACAGCGGTGCAATGCCTTATGCCCAATGGCACTGGCCGTTCGAAAACAAAGATATTTTTGAAAAGAATTTTCCGGCAGACTTCATTGCTGAAGGTGTTGACCAAACCCGTGGTTGGTTCTTCACCCTTCACGCCATTGGTGTAATGCTATTTGATAATGTTGCCTTTAAAAACGTGATTGCCAATGGTTTGGTGCTCGACAAAAACGGCAACAAAATGAGTAAACGACTCGGAAACGCTGTTGATCCTTTCACAACGGTAGAAAATTACGGCGCCGATGCTTTGCGTTGGTACATGTCTACAAACTCACAACCTTGGGACAATCTGAAATTCGATACCGATGGTGTGGTTGAATCGCAACGTAAATTCTTAGGAACACTTTACAATACCTATAGCTTTTTTGCAATTTATGCAAATATTGATCAGTTTGTTTTCCGCGAAAATCACCAAACTCCAGTTGCATCTCGTTCAGAGTTAGACCGTTGGATCTTGAGCAAACTCAACTCTCTCATTTTAGAGGTTACAGAGGCTTTAGACGATTACGACCCTACAAAAGCAGCACGTGCCATTGAAGAATTTGTAAGTGAACAGTTGAGCAATTGGTATGTTCGTTTGTCGAGAAGGGTTTTCTGGAAAGGTGAAATGAACGCCGACAAGCAAGCAGCTTACGAAACGCTTTATACTTGCTTAGATACCATTAGCCGCATGATGTCGCCAATTAGTCCATTCTTCTCAGATTGGTTATACCGCAACCTCAATGCGCCTATCATAGCAAACAACGAAGCTCCAAAATCGGTACATTTAACCAATTGGCCAGTTGTGAATCAAGCCTCTATTCAGGTAGAATTGGAAATGCAAATGCAACGCGCTCAAACCATTTGCAGCCTAGTTTTATCCCTCCGAAAAAAGGAAAAAATCAAGGTTCGTCAACCGTTGCAAAAAATGCTCATCCCTGCATTGACACCACAAATGAAATCGCAAATAGAACATGTTGCAACACTCATTCAAAGCGAGGTCAATGTAAAAGAAATCGAATATTTAGAAGCCGATAACGCATTGTTGGTGAAGAAAATAAAACCAAACTTCAAAACTTTGGGTAAGGTTTTAGGTCCTCACATGAAAGCCATGTCGGCAATTGTAGATGCCTTCACACAAGATCAAATTCGCGAGATAGAAACCTCTGGAAAAATTGAAGTGATGTTGAATGAAGAAACCTTCACTTTGAATTTGGCCGACGTTGAAATCATGACACAAGACATGCCAGGTTGGTTGGTTACATCGGAAGGAGATACTACGGTAGCACTAGATATTACCATCTCGGAAGCATTGTTGCAAGAAGGTATCGCGAGAGAATTGGTGAATAGAATTCAGAATCTAAGAAAAGAATTGGGATTTGAAGTGACAGATAAAATCAAAGTTGAATATTCTGGCTCTGAACAACTTACCAACAGCGTAAATCAATTTAACGCTTATATTTGCAGTGAAGTTTTGGCAACTGAAATTACCTTTGTAGATGCGTGCAAAACGCATGAAACCGATGTAAATGAAGAAGCTGTTTACTTAAATTTAATGAAATAACCGATTACAATCCAATCAATAAAATGGAAAAAACACGTTACACCGACGAAGAATTGGAAGAATTCAAAGAGATCATTTTGCAAAAGTTAGAAGTTGCAAAAGCTGAATTTCGCACCTTACAAGGAAACTTAAAAGACGGTAATGAAAATGGCGCTGATAGCACCAACAACAATTATTTAACTTTAGACGATGGTGCCGATACCGCGGAAAAAGAGAATTTGAATCAACTTGCTGCTCACCAACTAAAGTTCATTAAGAACTTAGAAGCAGCCATGGTTCGTATTCAAAACAAAACCTACGGTATTTGTAAAACCAGTGGTAAACTCATTCCTAAAGAACGTTTACGTGCTGTGCCGCATACCACACAAACCATTGAAGCTAAATTAAAAAAATAAACTTTTGAACCCTAGCAATTCAAAATGGTATCAGTCACCAAAATTTTGGTGGGCTTTTGGTGTGCTCTTTGCTGCCATCCTGATCGATCAAATCATTAAAATTTATATCAAAACCAATTTCATCTATGGCGAATCTTATCCCATTTTTGGAAATTGGTTTAAACTCTATTTCATTGAAAATGAAGGCATGGCCTTCGGTATGAAACTCTTTGGTGGGGGCACAATTGGTAAATTGGTGCTCACCTTCTTTAGAATCATTGTTTCAATTTTTGGCGTTTATTACCTCATTGCTATCATTCGCAAAAAAGAACATACAGGACTTCTGATAGCCGTTTCTTTGGTTCTCGCGGGAGCCATTGGCAATATCATCGATTCTGTATTTTACGGTTATTATTTTGGAGATCGCAATTTACTCCCCTGGGAAAGCACCAGCCATTACATCAATACTTATGGTGGTCAATGGTTTGAGGGACATGTGGTTGACATGTTTTACGCACCCATGTGGGAAGGGGTTTTGCCAAGTTGGATCCCTTTTTGGGGTGGTGATTTCTTCACTTTTTTTGCCCCTATTTGGAACTTCGCCGATGCTTGCATTACAGTAGGTGTGGTCATTATGATCATTGGACAAAAACAATTTTCATTGCCTTCCCCTAGTATTCTTTTTGAAAAACCAAACACACAACAAAACATTCAACATTCTGAACCCATTGCTAAACCTACAACAAGCACCGAATCAGAATCAGAAATAAATCAATCCGAAAATTAGTCCTTTCAGCATACAAAAGTTAATTTTGCAAACATTTCCATGGAACTTTCATTAAACGAACAACAGTTATTACGCCGTCAATCTCTTGAGCAATTGAGAGCTATGGGCATTGATCCTTATCCAGCAGCACTCTTCCCAGTTAACGCAACTGCGGAAGAAATTAAATCTGAATTTCCTGAAAATCCAGATAAATTTAAACAAGTGGTGGTTGCAGGTCGTATGATGGCAAGAAGAATCATGGGAAAAGCAGCTTTTGCTGTGCTTCAAGACAGTACTTCTAAAATTCAAGTGTATGTAAACCGCGACGAAATTTGTCCCTCAGAAGACAAAGAGCTCTACAACACTGTATTCAAGAAATTGCTCGATATTGGCGATTTTATTGGTGTTGAGGGATATGTTTTCACCACACAAACCGGTGAAACATCTATTCACGCCTCTAAAATTACCCTCCTTTCAAAATGCTTAAATCCACTGCCACTTCCGAAAGAAAAAGACGGTGTGATTTTCGACGCGTTCACCGATCCAGAATCTCGCTACCGCATGCGTTACGTTGATTTGGTGGTGAACTCTCAACATAAAGAAACCTTCATCAAAAGAAGTAAAATTGTTCAAAGCTTGAGAAATACCTTCAACAACCAAGGTTACTTGGAAGTTGAAACCCCTATTTTGCAAAGCATTCACGGTGGCGCTGCCGCTCGTCCTTTCGAAACACATCACAACGCTTTAGATATGAAATTGTATTTGCGTATTGCAAATGAATTGTATCTCAAACGACTCATTGTTGGTGGTTTTGATGGTGTGTACGAATTTGCTAAAAACTTTAGAAATGAAGGGATCGACAGAACCCACAATCCTGAATTTACAGGATTAGAAATCTATGTGGCTTACAAAGATTATTTCTGGATGATGGACTTCGTTGAGGAAATGATTGAAAAGTGTGCAATGGATGTAAATGGCACAACCACTGCCCATGTGGGTGAAAATGAAATCTCATTCGCACGTCCTTACCAACGTTTAACCATGGCCGAATCGATCATGAAATACGCAAACTTTAACATTGAAGGCAAAACAGAAGCTGAGTTAGGAGAATTTGCGAAGTCTATTGGTTGCGAAGTAACGTCTCAAATGGGTTATGGTAAGCTTGTAGATGAAATTTTTGGTGCATCTGCCGAAAAACACCTCATACAGCCAACCTTTATCACCGATTATCCAATTGAAATGAGCCCATTAACCAAAAAGCACCGTAGTAAAGAAGGATTGGTTGAGCGTTTTGAGCTTTTTGTAAACGGAAAAGAAATTGCAAACGCATACAGTGAGTTGAACGATCCAATTGAGCAAAAAGCTCGTTTCGAAGAGCAATTGGTTTTGGCAGCACGTGGCGATGAAGAGGCAATGGCAATGGATTTAGATTTCATTCGCGCGCTAGAATACGGCATGCCGCCTACAAGTGGCTTGGGTGTGGGTATTGATCGTTTAACGATGATGTTAACCAATCAATCATCAATCCAAGAGGTGCTTTTCTTCCCTCAAATGCGACAAGAAAAATTCGATTAAGCGATGTTCGAAATTGGTGAAGAAGAATTGCTCATTTTGGGCCTTTTGATTCATGTAGAATTGGCAGAAAGCGTGATTCTAGAATCCAAATTACCCGAAAAAGTGGGCATCGACATTATCCGTCAGCTATTTCACCACGGGTATATAAAATCGTTTAGCCAACAAAATATTCGTCAAATTTCATTTGATGTAGACACCATCAAGCAAACGAGATTTCAAGTTACTGCAAAAGGATTGGATACCCTCACTGAGGGCAATGTTAAATAACCTTTAAAACATAACAATTGTTCGACCAAACTTTTTGAAAGAACATTTGTTATGTTTATATTTGCAATACTTGAAGTATATTGGATAATACCAACAACACTATGCCTGAAACAGCTAAAATTATTCTAGAGGGGAAAGAAATCGAATTACCCGTTATTCATGGATCTGAGGGCGAAAAAGCCATCGATATCAACAAATTAAGAGATCTTACAGGTTATATCACCATCGACATTGGGTATAAAAATACAGGTGCAACAACCAGTAAAATTACATTCCTAGATGGAGAAGAGGGCATTTTACGCCACCGTGGTTATAACATCGAAGATTTAGCTGATAAGTGTTCTTTCTTAGAAGTTTCTTACTTGTTACTTCACGGTGAATTACCTACCGCTGCCCAATTACAAGATTTTGAAGATAAAATCTCTGAACATACCCTTGTAAACGAAGGTTTAGAAGCAATGTTCAAAGCATTTCCTACTGGATCACATCCAATGGGGCAACTTAGCAGCATGATTTCTGCGCTTAGTTTGTTCTACCCAAAAAGCTTAAATCCACACAGAGATGAGGATGCAATTAACCGTACTGTCATTCGTTTGCTTGCTAAAATGCCTACAATCTGTGCCATGATCTATAAAAAACGTCACGGACATCCTATCGTTTTCCCAAGAAACAATATGGATTATGTGACCAACTACCTCAACATGACCTTCGGTCAAGTTACAGAACCAGATTATACTCCAGATCCAGTGATTGTAAGTGCAATGAACAAATTGCTCATCCTTCATGCCGATCACGAGCAAAACTGCTCTGCTAGCACTGTGCGTATGGTAGGTAGTAGCCAATCTAACCTTTATAGCTCTATCTCTGCCGGTATCAACGCCCTTTGGGGTCCGTTGCACGGTGGTGCGAACCAAGAAGTTCTTGAAATGCTTGAGCAAATTAAAAATGATGGTGGTGATGTTGAAAAATGGATCAACAAAGCAAAAGATAAAAATGACTCTTTCCGTTTGATGGGATTTGGTCACCGTGTATACAAAAACTTCGACCCTCGTGCTAAAATTATCAAAAAAGCATGCGACGATGTTCTTGCTAAATTAGGTGTGAACGACCCAATTTTGGAAATTGCTAAAAAATTAGAAGAAACTGCTCTCAATGATCCTTACTTCGTTGAAAGAAAATTATTCCCGAACGTAGATTTCTACTCAGGAATTATCTATAGAGCTCTTGGTTTCCCAACCGATTTCTTCACAGTGTTGTTTGCTCTTGGCCGCCTTCCAGGTTGGATTAGCCAATGGCAAGAAATGCGCCGTGAAAAACAACCAATTGCACGCCCTCGCCAAATTTATACCGGTGAAGCCCCTCGTGCTTTCGTTGAAATGAAAGACCGTTAACCTATTTAATGCAATACCAAAAACCCTCAGCATCTGTTGAGGGTTTTTTTTTGCCCCCTTCGTCGATTATTTTAACCATTCACCAACCTTTTTCCCCTTTCTCTGTTCATATAAGTAACTTTGCACCAAATGTTTCGGAAATTCCTATTTTTTACAACCCTAATCATACTTTCTAACACCCTTTTCGGTCAAAAATTAACTCTGAGCGGATACGTTAAGGATAGCTCAAGTGGCGAAACCATCAACAACGCCGTTATCTCTGTTAAAAATTCAAAGACTTCTGCTGTGACCAACAGCTTCGGATTCTTTAGTTTGACCCTCACCCCCGGAAATTGGAACCTCCAAGTTTCTGCAAGTGGCTTCAATCAATTAGAATACCCATTGTCCCTCAATAAAGATGAACAAATCATTTTCGCACTGTTGCCCGAAGCCGAATCCTTCAAAGAAATCAATATTCGCGCAAAAAGAAACGACAATGTCAAGAAAATCGATATCTCTACCCAAAGTATCAGCGGTAAAACCATAAAGAAAATTCCAGCATTTTTGGGGGAAGCCGACGTCATCAAAAGCATTCAACTTCTGCCTGGAGTCACTACCGTGGGTGAAGGAGCTTCCGGATTCAATGTAAGGGGTGGTGCAATCGATCAAAATCTAGTGCTTATGGACGATGCTCCAGTCTTCAATTCCGCCCATCTCTTTGGCTTCTTTAGTATTTTTAATCCCGATGCCGTAAAAGATGTGCAACTCATCAAAGGTGGAATTCCCGCCAATTACGGTGGTAGACTAAGCTCAGTGCTCGATGTCATTACCCGCGATGGTAACAAAAAAGCCTATCAAGCAAGCGGCGGTGTAGGTACCATTTTTAGCCGTGGAACATTTGAAGGTCCCATCGTTAAAAATAAAGCAAGCTTCCTCGTTTCAGCCCGTAGAAGTTACATCGATTTACTTGCAAAGCCATTTTTACCAGCCAACTTAAGTGGTTCACAATTCTATTTTTACGACTTTACGGCTAAGATCAACTATTCACATAAACGCAATTCATTCTTCATTTCATCTTATATTGGCGATGACGCTTTTTCTGCAGCAAACGCCTTTGGCGTAAAATGGGGAAACTCAGTTGTGACCGCCCGTTGGAACCACGTTTTCAATAAAAAACTCTTTTCCAATTTCACTTACTATTACAGCCGTTACCGATATAACCTAGAATTTAACGCCAACGACGATGCCTCTTTCAATTGGAATAGCTACATTGTAAACAATACAGTTAAAAGTGATTTTAAATACTACTTAAGTCCTAAGGTAGAACTTGGTACCGGTGTTCAATCAACGTATTATACGTTCATTCCAGGCGACGCCGTTTCTGTAAACCAAGGAAAAACATTTAATTTTAGTTTGCCCAATAAATATGGAATGGAAAATTCCACCTACATCACAGGAGATATAAACGCAAATGGCAAATTTTCGTTGCGTGCGGGACTCCGAGCAAGCCAATTCTTATACCTCGGTAAAGGAACAGTGTTTGTTTACAAAGAAGCCTTTATGATTGGTCAAAGAAGGGCCGTTGACCAAAGTAAATCCTATGAAGCCGGCAACAACGAAGTCATCAAGAACTACCTCAATTTAGAACCGCGTTTGGGCTTCAAATTATCAGTCGATAAAACAACCTCTGTGAAGGGTGGCTACAATAGAATGGTACAGAATTTGCATCTGATTTCAAACACCGCTGCCAGCGTGCCTTTCGACGTTTGGACTCCTTCCACCAACAACATTAAACCTGAAATTGCCGACCAATATACCATTGGATATTTCAAGAACCTTGGAAAAGACCAAGAATACGAAACTTCCATTGAAACCTATTATAAAAACATGCAAAACCAAGTCGATTACATCGACGGTGCCCAACTCCTACTCAATCGCTTGCTTGAAGGAGAGTTGCTTTCGGGCATTGGTAGGGCTTATGGATTGGAACTTTATGTTAAGAAAAATTCTGGAAACCTAACTGGTTGGATCAGCTACACCCTTTCAAAAAGTGAAAGAAAAGTTGTGGGTATCAACGATGGTAATTGGTATGCCAACCGTTTCGATCGTTTGCACAATTTATACATTGTGGCACAATATAAACTCAATAGCAAATGGGATCTTGCGGCAAACTTTGTTTTCAGCACAGGAACGCCAACCACTTTTTACACAGGTCAATACACAGTACAAGGTTATACCATTCCCGATGCCGGCAACAATGCAAGAAACAACGTAAGAAATCCCAATTATCACCGCTTAGATTTATCGGCAACCTACACTGTTTCGAAAAAGAAAAACTGGGAATCGAGTTGGGTCTTTTCGGTCTACAATGCCTACAACCGCAGAAATCCTTTCTCAATTTACTTCGATACAGATTACGGCAATTTAGGTCAAAACAAGGCCATTCAATTTAGTGTCATTGGCAGCATTGTTCCTGCCATTGCGTATAACTTTAAATGGAACTAATGATGAAGCAGTTAAGAATTACATTATTCACCCTCACCGCAATTTTTGCTTTCAGCTCTTGCGAAGATGTTATCGACGTAACCGTTGAGCAAAATCAGGTTAAAATGGTTATCGATGCCTTCATTAACAACCTCGACACCGTTCAAAACATCAGAATCACAAAAAGTATTCCCTACTTCAATCCCTCAAATACAGAACCACCGGTAACAAATGCCACAGTGATCCTTGTAGATTCTGCAACGTTTAAAATATTCCCTTTCATTCATTTGAAGGACGGAAACTACCAGTGGAAACCGAATAAAAGCAGTGGCGATACATTTGTGGTAGGAAACACATACGCCCTTTTGGTCATCACACCTGAGGATACATTGTTAAGCTTTACGAAGTTAAATCCGACTGTGGATCGCATTGACAGTCTCCGCACAATTACCTCAATTGACAACGGACCACCAGTTAAAAATCCGGGAAGATATGCTGAATTATTTGCCAAAGACAGACCAGAGCCTGGAAATTATTATTGGATCAAAACTTTCCGCAACGATACGTTTGTGAGTGAAATTCAAAAGTTGAACATATCACAAGACATGGGCAATGGTTCACAGGTGAACGGCGATATTTTCATTTATCCGAAGCGTTTTAATGGCTTGAATATTTTCCAAAAACCATATCAAGATGGAGACACAGTGAGGGTAGAAATACATTCTATCACGCAGTTGGCATATTTCTGGTTCAACTTGGTTGTGAACGAAAACCGCAACAGGGGTTTATTTGCCACACCACCGGTAAACATTCCTAATTATTGTTATTTCAGGGTATCGTTCACTGATCCAAGCAATCCATTTAGCTTCAAAATAAAGGATCCCAAAAATCCACCACCTGTTGCCGGATTTTTCTGCATGAGCGACGTAAGGACTGCGCAGATATTGGTGAGGGAATAGTTTTATTGGGCATTCCAATAAACAAAATGCTTCACAAGTTCGGGGAGATTCAGTTTGTTTTTTAACTTTATACCTTTGATATAGCCATTTAAAGTGGCCTGTTTAATTTTCATTTTCATTGCGATTTCCTTTCTATCCAAACCTTCAATAAGCAATTTAAGTATTTTATGTTCGCTGGGGGATAATATCAATTCTTTAACATCTAAGTTTAATGTAAAATTTTCATTGTGTTGTTCAATATAAGAACAAGTATATGCAGTTAAAGAAGAATAGTTTTTCAATGCGAATTTCAAATCTTCAATTTTACCCAACTTACAGATATACGCTTTAACCAACAAGGCAATGGCTTTACGAACAAAAACTGGTTTATAGTAAGCACTATACACAATGCAAGGAATTTGCAATTCCATTGCCAACTCAACAATTGCAAAACGTTTATCGCCATCAAAATCTAAATCAGCCACAATAAAATCAAATAGATGGTTTTGTAAATGGTTTATTGCAATTTCTTGGTTGGAACACAGTGTGATTTTAGCCAGAGGATAGATTTCAATACAAAATTGCTCCAAAAAATGTAATGTAGGTGTTTGATCTTCGAACAATAGAATTTTCATACTTTCTTAACATCAAACATAAACTTTTCAAACACAATTTCCTCATCTTTCTTGCAATCATATCTACCCTTTAAAATTTCGATACGCTGTAAAATATTGGTTTTACCCCGACCACCCTTTTTAATTTGATCAAGAGATTGTTTTAAGTTAGGTTGATATAAAACATTAATTTGAAGC
>JACCED012446913.1_pt1 | contig 12936 bp, 9 predicted proteins | sample 7455021 | NCBI WGS metagenome assembly JACCED01 (sample SAMN15323456, study PRJNA562643) | freshwater metagenome | isolation source: river surface water | place: USA:Blue River Watershed | collected 2017-08-19
CGAAAGTCGCTGGAAACGGGCAGCTTGAGTTGCTGTGCGGCCTTCAATGCGGACCAACCGAGAGGGCCTTCGGTGGCGATGTGCACCACATCCGGCCTCCGAACCGACCACAGCCTGACCAGTGCCCCTTTGCAGGGCAGTCCCATGCGCAGACCAGGGTATCGAGGGATGGGGATGCCCCGCATCAGGATGGGAGGCTCCACCACCGGCTTTGAAGAGTCACCGAACTCGGTGGAGGCTTCAGAGCCGCCGTGCTTGGCATCCGCGGGCTGGCGCAGCCGCACCAGTTGAATGCTGTGTTGCCGCTCAATCAAGTGGCTCACCAACTGCGACAGTGTCAGGGACACCCCGTTGACTTCGGGCGGGTAGGTCTCCGTCACCACCGCGATCCGCAGGCGACGACCGAATCGCTCCAGGTGATCAACCTGCAGGTCAGCGGTGTGGTCGGCTTCCATACCGCCATCGTCGCTTGGTAACAAATCAGTTTGATGACAGACAGCTTGTCTTTAAACCGACATTCGCTTGTCACGCCTTCTTCACTGATCGGATCGACAGTTCAACGTGGTGCCGCTGCCCTCCAAGAGCAGCGAGAGCCTCACGTGAACGCCGACCACTCGTCCTGGAGCACAGACCACATGAGCCGATTTTTTGAAGAGCTTCGCATTCAACGCTGGGATGATCACCGCTTCTATCACCATTGCCGTATCAACCAGTCGCTGCACCTGATCAGCGCACTGAGCTTTTTGTGCGCGTACGCCTTGCTGCTGGTGGAGCCTGCATGGTCAGCCCTGTTGGCTTGGTGCGTGTCGATGACCACACGACAGGCAGGGCACTTTTTCTTTGAGCCTCGTGGCTTTGACACGGTCAATCAAGTGACCGATGAGTACAAGGAAGAGGTCAAGGTCGGCTACAACATCCGCCGCAAAATCGTTCTGATGAGCGTGTGGGCCTTCATGCCCTTGCTGCTGGCCCTCAACCCAAGCCTGGGCGGGCTGATCGAGCCCGCGGTTGGTCTCTCAGGTTATTTGCACGACGTAGGCTTGTCATGGCTTGCCCTGGGGCTCGGTGGTCTGGTGTTTCGGGTGCTGCAACTTTGGCACCAGAAAGACCTGTTGACGGGGCTGGTGTGGGGCACCAAGATCATCACCGATCCCTTCCATGATGTGATGCTGTATTACAAGGCTCCCTTGGCCCTGCTCAGGGGTGAGCGGTACGACCCGATGAATCACGTACAACAGCACCGCTGATGCGGTGCTGTTGCGGGATCTGGTCACCAGTTGAACATTTCCCGAAACACCCGGCGCTTGATCGCACGATTGCTCAGGGCCGGGCCGCTCCACCAACCATCGGCTTGCATCTCTTGAGCGGCCGCCACGATGCGGTCTGCCACCTGAGCATAGTCCGAGTCGCTGTAATCCAGGCTGAAGATCATCCGACCACTGCCCACCCAGCTCAGCCACAAACCGTGTTTGCGCAGGTAGAACTGAAACATCCAATTGAAGCGCGCGGGCCGTTCGTACAGAAACGTCCACACCGTGCTCATGTTGGCAACCCGCACAGGGAGCCCCTCATTTTGCAGCCGCTGGTTCAGGTCGCTGCAGCGCCCGTTCCAGCGTTCCTCCAGATGGTCGTACAGCGCCCGGGTTTCGGGCGCCTCGAGTCGGTCGAGAAACGCCTTCATCGCGCTCATGACGTAAGGGTGCGAGTTGAAGGTGCCCCGCGCAAAGCAGATATCAGCGGGTCGCTCGGGTCGGTAGCGGCGCATCAGTTCCGCCTTCCCACACACGACCCCGATGGGAAAGCCACCACCCAAGGTTTTGCCGTAGGTCACCATATCGGCCTTCACACCGAAGTAGGCTTGTGCTCCCCCCGGATCCAGTCGGAAGCCGAGAAACACCTCATCGAAAATCAGCACGATGTTGTGCTCGGTGCACACCTGACGGAGCTTCTGGAGCCAGCGTGTGTAGGCGGCACGGTCATAAGAAGCCTGACGGCTGCTGTCGACCAAGCTCGAATCTCCCGGCGCGGCACTGTTGGGGTGCAGCGCCTGCAGCGGGTTGACCAGAACGCAGGCGATGTTGCGATGGCTGCGCAGGACATCCAAGCTCTTGTCGCTCATGTCCTGAAGCGTGTACGTCTCCCGCGGGGGCAGGGGGTTGCCGGGCCCCGGCTGAACATCCTCCCACCACCCGTGGTAAGCGCCACAGAACCGAACCAAGTGGCGGCGACCCGTGTGGTAGCGCGCCAAGCGCACGGCTTGCATCACAGCCTCGGTGCCGGACATGTGGAAGCTCACCTGGTCCAGTCCGGCGATGGCGGCAACCCGGCGGGCATTTTCGAGCACCACCGGGTGATAGGCACCGAGGACAGGTCCCAACTCACCCGCTCGCTCGACCGCTTCCTCCATGCACGCCTTGTAGGCCTCGTATCCCAAAACGTTGACGCCGTACGAGCCGGAAACATCGAAGTAGCGGTTCCCGTCCACGTCTTCGATCACAGGGCCACTCGTACGGGAAACAAAGCTGCTGGTTTTTATCGCCTGCGCCAAGGTTTCGGTGAATTGGAAGGGAACCCGGTAGCGTCCGGTGAAGTCCAGGTCCGCCAAGAACTGCTTGGCCTCCTGGGTCAGCTCGGCCCCATGGGGGACGCGCTGACGGAAGTGCAAGGAAAGCCTACCCATCGCCTCGCGGCGCTTGGCCTGCAGCGCTTCGTCCGCACCATCGGCACCGTAAAAAGCCTCTTCCTGCAAACGATAGCCTGGCAGCCAACCCGCCATTCGCTTGGCCATCTTGGAGTGTCCGGTCAAAGAGCGATGCTTGGCGCGGGACAGCATCAGACGGCGCCGTGCCTTGGGTGCAAGCCAGGCCGTCAAGGCGGCCGAAATCGAGAGCGTCAGTACCGTCAAAGACAGGGTTTGATCCATGGTTCGAGCCAAGGCCAAAGCCTTGAAAGGTTGCAGACATGACAGATGTATCGCGGTTCGTTGACAAACCGGTGAAGCCCCCAAGTTCCCCGCGGGGATGGTTGAGAAGGCTGGGTGCGCAGGAAGACTTGAACTTCCTGCTGACAAACTGCATTCCCCGCCACACCATGACCTTGCTGATGGGACGCATCAGCCGAATCCGAAGCCGTACCTTTACGACGATTGCGATTTGGGTGTGGCGTCGGTTCACCCACCTGGACCTGTCAGAAGCAAAGCAGCAGTCGTTTGGGTCCATTCACGAGTGCTTCACCCGTGAACTACGGCCGGGGATGCGCCCAGTCGACCCGCGGGCCGATGTGGTGTGCAGCCCCTGTGATGCCATCGTCGGCGCACACGGACGGGTCTTGGAGGGTACGGTTCTCCAAGCCAAGGGAATGCCTTATGCCCTACAGGAGTTGGTGGGCCCAAATGTCGACCTCGGACCCTTCCTGGATGGGCATTTTGTGACCCTGCGCCTGACGTCCAGCATGTACCACCGCTTCCATGCGCCAGCTGATCTGACCCTGCAGCATGTCACCTACATCAACGGCGACACCTGGAATGTGAACCCGATTGCACTTAAGCGCATCGAAAGGCTCTTCTGTCGCAATGTGCGGGCCGTTCTGCGGGTCACGCTGCAGGATGGAACGCCTTTGCTCCTGGTTCCAGTTGCCGCGATCTTGGTGGCCAGTGTGCGGCTTCACGCCTTGCCTTCGCTCTTGAATCTGCAATACGGCGGTGCGCATGAAATCCCAACCGATGTGTCCTATGCACGCGGCCAGGAAATGGGCTGGTTTGAGCATGGGTCGACCATCGTGGTGATCTCACCAAGGTCGCTTCCATTGGCCGATGAGATCGTTCAGGGTGAGGAGATTCGGATGGGGCAGGCGCTCTTGGCCACGCCACCCCATGCGCGCCCCCAATGATCACGCGCGATTCACCGTGTTCGAAGCTGGTGTGCAGGGCTTATCCCCAGGCAAAGTCCACCATCCTTGAAGCGCAACCATACACAGGGTGCTGCTGGCTCGGTGGTTCTGTGGCTGACCGCGCTTGGCTACGCATGACGCAAGCGCTTCCTCGCGCGAAACCTCTGCCTAGACCGTCGATCATGGGTGATTCACATGGACGATCGGGACCAACCCCTAACAGCCGGGGTTTGGGCGGCAATGGGTCGGAAAACTCATGAATCGACAGTATGGGGTGATCCATCTTGGAGTCCTGCGGTGGAGTCCTGGGGTGTCGTCGGATGGGTTGGGGCACCACCCATGATGCTCGTTCAGCACACGACACCTCGAATGTCGCCAGACCTGATGAAAGTCTTGTGACATCAGTCCAGTTGGGTTTTGTGAAGTGGGCTTTGGAACCCTTGCTGGTCACACGACTGCCACGAATCTGACACCTCAATGAAACCGTCAGTGCTCACCATCGGACTCCAACGAGGACTGGAGATCGATATGAAGGTGACCGTGTTTGGTGCAGGGTACGTTGGGCTGGTCACAGCAGCGTGTCTGTCGGAGATGGGCAACAGCGTCTGCTGTGTTGACGTTGACCAAAGCCGAGTGAGCAATCTTCGACAGGGCATCATTCCCATCCATGAGCCGGGCCTCGAATCGCTGGTTCAACGCAACGCGGCGGCTGGGCGCCTGATGTTCACCACCGATGCAGCCGAAGCCGTTTCGCACGGGACCATTCTGTTCATCGCCGTTGGAACGCCAGCGGGCGAGGATGGGTCAGCCGACGTCAGCCATGTGCTGAACGTTGCGCGATCGATTGCCCAGCACATGTCTGAGTACAAGGTGGTCGTCAACAAGAGCACGGTGCCGGTTGGGACCGCAGATGCGGTGCAGTCAATGTTGAGGGAGGTCCTTCACGAGCGGGGCACAATCGTGCCCTTCAGCGTGGTATCCAATCCCGAGTGCCTAAAGGAAGGGGCGGCCATCGGCGATTTCATGAGGCCTGACCGCGTGGTGCTGGGCTGCGACAGCGACCAGGCAGAGTTCATCATGCGGGGCTTGTATGCACCATTCCTGCGTAACCGGGAACGTATACAGGTGATGGATGTGCGCAGCGCAGAGCTGACCAAGTACGTGGCCAACGCCATGCTGGCCCAGCGGATCAGTTTTATGAACGAAATGGCGGGGCTGGCGGAGCGCTTGGGTGCCGACATTGAGAAGGTGCGCATCGGTGTGGGCAGTGACGAACGGATCGGGCCACACTTTTTGTATGCTGGCTGTGGATGGGGTGGCTCATGCTTTCCAAAGGATGTCCGCGCCTTGGTTTCCATGGGCCAAGCGCAGGGCTTGGAGATGGGCATGGTTCGCGCTTCGATGGATGTCAACGACCGTCAGAAGGCGCGCCTGCTGGAGATGCTCCACGAGGCCTTGGGGAGTGCATTGGCCGGGTCGACTGTTGCGGTGTGGGGGCTTGCCTTCAAACCTGAAACCGACGACATGCGGGAAGCCCCAAGCCGGGTGCTGATCGATGCCTTGCTGGCCATGGGTGTGAAGGTTCAGGCCTATGACCCCGTGGCGGGGCAAAACGCTGCGCGCATTTGGCAGGGTCAAAGCCACTTTCAATTGGCCTCAACAGCGCTGAAGGCCTGCGAAGGGGCCGATGCCTTGGTGGTCGTGACCGAGTGGAGAGAATTCCGCAGTCCCGTGTTCGAGGATCTGGCCAAGCTCTTGGCGCAACGCGTGATCATCGACGGGCGCAACCTCTACCGCAGCGATGAACTGGCCGAAGCCGGTCTGCGTCACTGGAGCATTGGACGCCCTGCGGTGTCGAGCGCGCTGGCAAAGACGGGTTCGGCCATGCCGTGGCCTGTGGCCGCTTGACGCACCGGACAGGCGAGATCAGCCGGTCCGGATCACCTCGAGTGGAAGTTCAGCCTGTGCGCCGCCCCAAGCGGTGCGGCAGGCGCTGCGGTCGATGATCTCCAGGCGGCCGTCTGCATGCTCCACCAAAGCGGTCAAGCTCTCCACCCAATCCCCGTCGTTGCAATACAAGATGCCGTCGATCATGCGCATCTCGGCATGGTGTATGTGCCCGCACACGACGCCATCGACGCCGCGCTTGCGTGCTTCTCGTGCCACCGCCCCTTCGAAGTCGCCGACGTAAGAGACAGCCCGCTTGACCTTGAGTTTCAGGTACTTGGATAGGCTCCAGTAGGGCAAGCCGCACCGTGCACGAAGGTGGTTGAGGTGGCGGTTGACCCGAAGCATGAATTCATAGGCGGCATCGCCCAGCAGGGCCAGCCAACGCGCGCATTGGATGACGCCGTCAAACAGGTCGCCATGGGTGATCCACAGCCGCTTGCCATCGGCGGTGGTGTGTATGCAGTCTTCAACCACATCCACGCCGCCAAAGTTGTGGTCACGGTAGCGCCGAGCAAACTCGTCATGGTTGCCGGGAACGAAGACGACCCGCGTTCCCTTGCGCGCCTTTCGCAGGATTTTTTGCACCACGTCGTTGTGGGACTGTGGCCAATACCAGGTGCGGCGCAGCTGCCAGCCGTCGATGATGTCGCCCACCAGGTACAGCGTGTCGCACTCCACGTCCTTGAGAAACTCGAGCAGTGCCTGAGCCTGGCAGCCTGGCGTTCCCAGGTGGATGTCGGAGATCCAGACGGTTCTCACCCGCAGGGCCTGGCCCGGCTCTGCTTGGTCTTTCCAATGGGCGGGAGTGGACATGTCCATGGCTCGATCATGGCCAAAGCTGATGACGAACGCATGACCCCGTCGCAGCCCTGCATCTTCATGGATTCGTCATCAATCTGCCGCAGCATCACGTCCATTGATCCATCAAGGTGATGCACAACATGAGCTCTTCTTCCACACGACGCTCTCCCATCGTGGTTTGGCTGCTGACCGTTCTGGCGACGTTGGCGGTGTTGGCGCTGACGGGCTGCGCGGGTTCTACCGACGAGGAGCTCACGCCCTCGACGATCACCCTGCAAAAGATCGGCGGCTACGACGGCGGTGTACTAGGCGCCGCCGAGATCACCGCTTACGACTCGCAAAGCCGGCGCTTGTTCGTTGTCAATGGCGCAAACAACACTGTGGACGTGCTGGACCTGAGCGACCCCACGAAACCAAGCAAGGCGGGCAGCATCAGCGGTGCACCGTTTGGCGCTGGGATCAACAGTGTGGCCGTCTACGATGGCCTGGTGGCCTTGGCTGTCGAAGCCTCGCCCAAGACTGCACCAGGCCGCGTGGCCTTCTTCCGCGCGGGCAGTTTGGAGTTCGTGTCCAGCGTGGTGGTGGGCGCGCAGCCCGATATGGTGACCTTCACCCCCGACGGGCGTCGCCTGCTGGTGGCCAACGAGGGGGAGCCCAATAGCTATGGCCTGCCGGATTCGGTGGATCCTGAGGGTTCGATCAGCGTCATCACGGTCAACGATGGCCGAAACCCCACTGTGGCCACCGCAGGATTTTCCAGTTTCAACGCTCGCGCCGACGAGTTGCGCCGATTGGGCATACGTCTTTACGGCCCGAACGCCTCCGTCGCACAAGACCTCGAGCCGGAATACATCACCGTCAGCGACGACAGCAAGACCGCTTACGTGACCCTTCAGGAAAACAACGCCGTGGCCATTGTCGACATCGAATCGGCCCGGGTCACCGACATTCGTCCCTTGGGCTTCAAGGACCATATGGCCACTGGGATGGGCCTTGACGCCAGCGACGAGGACGGCGGTGTCAACACCAACACGGGTACGCCGGCGATCAAGATTGCCAACTACCCGGTCAAGGGTATGTATCTACCCGATGCGATTGCCAGTTATTCCATCAATGGCGTGACGTACTTGGTGACAGCCAACGAGGGCGATGCACGTGCAGACTGGCCTGGGTTTAATGAAGAGACTCGCGTTCGTGCGCACTGCGATAAAGGGCTGGACCCGACGGTATTTGCTGATGCAGCCAACTTGATCCTGGATTCCAATTTGGGCCGTCTGCGGATCACCACGACACCCAATGGGGGCAGCTCGGGCAAGAACACGTCCGGTCAGTGCACCGAGCTCTACAGCTTTGGAGCGCGCTCCTTCAGCATCTGGGACACCTCGCTCAAGCGCATCTACGACTCTGGGGACGAACTGGAGCGCCGTACGCAGGCGCTTGCTCAGGCCTTGTTCAATGCCAGCCATGACAACAACACCTTGGACAGTCGCAGCCCGTCCAAGGGGCCCGAGCCCGAAGGCGTAGCCATTGGCCGGTTTGGCAAGAAGTTTGTCGCCTTTATCGGCCTGGAGCGTATCGGCGGGGTGATGGCCTACGACGTCACCGATCCCACCAAGCCGATCTTCATGACCTATTTCAACAGTCGAAGCGGTGCCACCGGTGATCGGGGGGCTGAAGGCTTGACCCTGATACCAGCCCATCGGTCCCCGAATGGAAAACCACTGCTCATCATTGGCAACGAGGTCAGCGGCACCACCACCATCGTTCAGGTCGACCTGGTGCCGTGATCGACACACGCCGGCCATACCGTCGTGTGGTGTCGTCATCATTTCGTCACGAACGCTGCATAACCTTCGGCCATGGCAAGCAACCGCGGCTCTGCAAACCCAGTGGCAGAGACCTCTGATGGGGCGGTATCGGATCTGTCGAAGGCGCCGATTTGGTTGAGCCGGGAGTCGTCGATCCTGGCCTTCAATCGGCGAATCTTGGCGCAGTCGCGCTACCCCGATGTTCCTGTGTTGGAGCGCTTGCGCTACATCACCATCGTGTCGTCCAACCTCGACGAGTTCTTCGAGGTGCGCTTCGCGGATTTGCTTCAACAATCCCGGGAGTCTGGCAGCCGTGCAGGCCTTGAGTCCTTGAGGGCCATTTCCGATCAGGCGCACGAGCTGATCGACGAACAGTACGCCATCTTCAACGACCATGTGTCACCCGAGCTTCGGCGGGCAGGCATCGACATCCTGACCCACGCTGAGCGCAACACAGCCCAGCGGGACTGGGTGGCCCAGTACTTTCACGATCAGGTTCAGCCGCTGCTGATGCCCATTGGTCTTGATCCTGCACACCCGTTCCCACAGGTGGCCAACAAGTCCTTGAACTTTATCGTGGAGCTGGTGGAGGGATCGCGTGCCGGCATCGCCATCGTCCGAGTGCCGCGTGCACTGCCCCGGGTCATTCGGTTGCCCGATGAGCTCCAACCGGGTCGTCAGTCGTTTGTGCTGCTGTCCAGTGTCATCAGGTCTCATCTGCATGAATTGTTTCCAGGCGCCACCGTTGGAAGCTTCTCCCAGTTTCGCGTGACTCGAGATTCCGATCTCGACGTGGATGAGGAGGAGGTGACCAACCTCCGACAGGCGCTGCGCTTCGAGCTCACGCGGCGTCACTTTGGCCTGGCCATTCGGCTTGAGGTCATACACACCTGCCCAAAGTCTCTGTCCAGCATCCTGCAGCGGCAGTTTGGTATTCCCGATGAGGCTGTCTTCAGGGTCAACGGGCCCGTCAACTTGGTGCGCTTGAACCAGTTGATTGATCAGGCGCAGGGCGCAGATTTGAGGTTTCCTCGCTTCGAGCCGGCCTGGCCACGCGACTTGGCACCCAGAAGCCAAGCCCTGATGCCGCAAGTGCGGCAGCGTGATTGCTTGTTGCACCACCCATTTGATTCCTTCGATCCGGTGCTGCAGCTGTTGCGCGAGGCGGTGGCGGACCCCGATGTCTTGGCCATCAAGCAGACCATCTACCGTACCGGTGGGCAGTCCGAGCTGATGGAGCTGTTGTTGGAGGCCGCCCGCCGGGGCAAGGAAGTCCTGGTGGTGGTTGAACTCAAGGCGCGCTTCGATGAGGAAGCCAATATTGATTGGGCCGATCGCCTGGAGGCTGTGGGCGCACAGGTGGTGTACGGCGTGGTGGGCTTGAAGACCCACGCCAAGATGCTCTTGGTGACGAGGCGAGAAGCGCCAAAAGCCGCAAGGCTCGGCCATTCCAAGCTTGATCAGGCCAGGGGAAGCCACCACCGACGAGGTAAAGCCGCCGCCTTTGAGCTTCGGCACTACCTGCATCTGTCAACAGGAAACTACAACGCAGCCACGGCTCGCCTGTACACCGACCTGGCCTTCATCACCTGTAACCCGGCGCTGACGCATGATGCGCAAGCCGTGTTCCGACACCTCTCGAGCTTGGCGGACTTGCCACGGATGAGGAAGCTGTCAGTCGCGCCCTCTGGCTTGCATCAGCGGATGCTGCGACTGCTGGAGCGCACAGCCCAGGCCGCACGCGGGGGCTTTGCTGCGCGGGTGGTGGTCAAGTGCAACGCGTTGACCGATCAGGACCTGATGCAGGCCCTGGTACGGGCATCCCAAGCCGGTGTCCAGATTGATCTGATTGTTCGCGGGGCCTGCATGCTCGCGCCGGGTGTGGCGGGTCTGACGGAAAACATCCGCATACGCTCAGTCGTGGGGCGCTTTCTCGAGCACAGCCGCATCTTCTATTTCCGCTGGGGACCCGGTCCGCAAGATGAGATGTTGTGGCTGTCCAGCGCCGACTGGATGAACCGCAATATGCAGCGGCGCATCGAGCTGGCGTGGCCCATCGACAATGCCGAACTGCGCCAACGGGTGATTGATGAGGCCTTGGTTCCTTACCTGCATGACCAGCGCGGTGCATGGGAGTTGGATGCCACGGGCGGGTATACACCCCTGAAGCCCAACGGTTTGAATGCGCAGGCGGAACTGCTCAGGCGCTACACAACATGGACCTGATACTGTGGCGCCACGCTGAGGCCGTTCCCGGCAGCGAGACCTTGGCCGACTTGGATCGACCCCTGACTGCGAAAGGGCATCGGCAAGCCAAACGCATGGGCGAGTGGCTGAACCGTGTTCTGCCGGAGAGCGCACGCATCCTGGTGAGCCCTGCGCTTCGAACGCAGGCCACGGCTGAGGCCCTAGAGCGACGATTCAAGACGGTGGCGGGCTTGGCGCCCGACGGCACCATTGAACATCTCTTGGCCGAAACCCGATGGCCACAGGCACGGGATGTCACCCTCGTCGTGGGTCATCAGCCCACGCTGGGCCTGGCGGCGGCTTACCTGATGGGCGCTCAGCACGTCACCGCTGACAACCCCTGGCGCATCAAGAAGGGCGCGATTTGGTGGATTCGGGCCAAGGCGCTTGACGACGGCAAACTCGCAGTGACGACTGTCGCGGTACGGACACCAGACTTGCTTTAGTCGGATCTGTCGGTCCAGCGCAGACGCAGCAGCCCGGACTTCAACCACACCGCGACTTCCTCTCGCAGCAGGTGCTGCGTTCGAAGCTCTGCGGGCGTCAAGCGCCGCTCGCGGGTGTTGTGTCCCCAAGACATTATCACCTCGCCCTGGCGGTCGCGGTGAACATGCAGCTTCACCTTGGCCGCTTGGTGGCGGCCGTGGCAACACAAGACGGCCAGGCGCAGGCACAGCAGCAGCAAGGCGAAGTCTTTCCGGGCGAACCCAGCCTCGACCTTGCGCAGACCACCCCGCTGGCCCAACACCAATTCCCCGATTCGCCGCTGCTGGCTTTGTGAAAAACCCGCTGCATCCAGGTGATCCAACAGATATGCACTGTGCCGATGATGGTCATGGTGCGAGACCATCAAGCCGATTTCATGCAGGTCACAGGCCCAAGCCAATTCGCGCACGTCCTCGTCTGCAAGGTCAGGCAGCAAGTGACGTTGCAAGTTCAAGGCCAGATGCTTTACGCGCCGGGCCTGGTCGGTGTCCACCTCAAAGCGCTGCTGCAGTTGTGCCACGGTGGCATCCCGAACGTCTCGGGCGTCGACGCCTAAGGAGACCTTGCGGCGCTGGTGCAGATCGAAGATGACGCCTTGGCGAAGGGCGGCTCTTGAGGGTTGAATTTCGGGTATTCGAAACTGCACCATGAGGGTGTACAGGATGGCCAGCCCCCCCGCCAAGACGGGCTTGCGTTCATCCTTGAGTCCGCGCAGGTCCAGGCGATCGATGTGTCCTGCTTCGATACAACGCTCAATGCACCAGGCCAGTGCGGAGGGCGTCAGACGGCCATCGGTCACACCGTGGGTGGCCAGCAAGGCCGACACGGCACCGGCTGTGCCGGAAGAGGCCAGCGCTTCGCTCCAGCGGTCAGGTGTGAAGATTTTTTCCGCCTCTTCAAACTCGGCGCCCGCAGCCACCTGAGCTGCCCGAAATGCGTCGGCCGTCAGCTGTCCATCCTCAAAGTAGCGTTGGGTGACCGACTGACTGCCGATTCCGAACGACTCCGCAGCGCCGGGCTTGAGGCCTTGTCCCATCACGAACTCGGTGGATCGCCCGCCAATGTCGATCACCAAACGGGGCTTGTCACTGGGGTTCAGGTGCGCCACGCCGGCATAAATCAAGCGCGCCTCCTCCCGACCGGAAATCACCTCGATGGGCACCCCCAGAACGGGTTCAGCCATGGCCAGGAAGTGGTTGCGGTTGCGGGCCTCACGCAAGGTTTGGGTGGCCACCGCACGGACCTCGCGAACGTCGTGCAAGCGCAGCATCTCCGACATGGCTGCCAGGGTGGCCAAACCCCGTTCGGCCGCATCGGGCCGAAGGTAGCCGTTCTCATCCAGGCCCGACCCCAGCCGAACCGGTTCTTTCAGGTAATCCAGCCGCCTGTAGCGACCATCACGGATGCGGGCAATCTCGATCCGGAAGCTGTTAGACCCCATGTCGATGGCCGCCAAGGGCGCATCCAGGATTTGAAACGCATCATTCATAACGTGGTGGTGCGAGCGTACCCCACGGATTTGAAGCTTTCATGACAGATTGGAGCCCGAGCATGTCGAGCTCGGACTCTGCTTGACACGCAGCTGGTGTCACGGGCCGATGGCCTTGCTCAGGGCTTGGCGTTCGGAAAGAACAGCTGCTCCCCGCCGATCTTGTACGCAGCGATGGACGCCTGCCCTGCGGGGGACACCACCCAATCGACAAAGGCCTGGGCCAGATCAGCCTTCACATGCGCATGCTTGGCGGGGTTCACCACC
>JACCED010434031.1_pt1 | contig 12934 bp, 11 predicted proteins | sample 7455021 | NCBI WGS metagenome assembly JACCED01 (sample SAMN15323456, study PRJNA562643) | freshwater metagenome | isolation source: river surface water | place: USA:Blue River Watershed | collected 2017-08-19
GCAGTGGCTAATTTTCCATCAGCTTTAGTTAATTGTAGTTTACTGTACCCAGCAACAAACTTGCCAGGATAACGTTCTAAAATTTCTCTCCAGTTGATGTTTTGCCCTAATTTACTGATTGGGGTGTCAAATGTATTTTTTACTCCCTCAACATGTCCTAAAAGTTTAGCAATATATTGTGGGCTTCCAGTGGTAGCGTTGTTGGTTATCATTACGCCATAACCATAAAGTGTAATTGTTTGTCTACTGATTAAACTACCTGCCAACAAGTCTGTTGACAAGTTGCCTTCCTCATCAAACACTCTAGCAACAATGCTGGTAATGACACCGTGTCTCTTGACTTTAGCAGGTGGGCTCAACCATATAGGAGCCATAAAAGTTAAACTGGCAATTTCTAAATCTTGATCACCTGTTGGTATAGTTTGATTAGTATAGTTAATTTCCATCAACTCCAACGTGGTCAAACTGGTCCAGTCTAGATAGTTGCTAGTAGTTTGTAGTTCAATCGCAGGATTGAATAACACAATGATTTGTTCTAATATTTGTAACTTTTGATCAATGTTAGTAGTCCAAATATCTGCCTTAAGACTTAACTGATAAGGATTAGGCATTAAGCGTTCTACTGTTGCGTCAGCACCTCTTTTTGCCGCGTAATCTTCAATGTATTGACCGTAGGTTGGACTGTTAATATTTTCATCCATGTAACCAAACTGTCTTTCAGTGACATGAACTTTGCTAACATACGTTGGATCTTGCATTCTAGCACGACTCAATTCTAAATTGTCTATGTAAACACTGATAAACGGTGCTTGCATTAAAAAGTTTTCACTGTTTTGTCTTAGAATAGAAGCCGCTTGTTTGTTGAGCGTGCCAAAGCGAACTGGCACAGTCTTTAAACTGCCGTCTCCGTCTTGATAGCTAAACCCACTAAGTGCTCTAACAAACTGAGTCAAGTATCTTCTTATTTGTCCATCGTAAAAGAAATCCATTATGGGTTATCCGCCTTAGGTTTTAAATTTTTCTCAAGATTGAGTGGCTTAGAAATTGGTTGACGTTCATCAATCTCTTTGTTACCAATAGTTGTTTTATTTGTGTTATTGATAAAGCTGGTCTTCAATGTCTTACGACTTGAATTATTGGTCATGGTCATTCTAATATTATCTTCAAAAACTGACCACTTGAATCCATCGTATCTAAACAATCTACTAGGCATAAAATCAGTACGCAAGAAAAAGTTTCCTTCCTCTGCATTAACAGGAAACTGTGCGCCCATACCATTTGGACTATTGGCGTCACCAGTTAGTTTATATCCGTTAGGTGGAATATTATCACCTACCATATAACCTAAATAATAATTTTGTCTAGGCGATTTTAAAGTAATACTACTATCTAAACCTAAAGTGCTTGCATCAACTAGTGTTTGACTTGCGTCATTAAGCATTACTTTGCCATTCCTATCAACTGGAATCATCCACAAGTTTTCAGTACTATAGCCGCTTAATGGCGCATCAGCTTCTGCTTGTTCAATAATTTTTTGATTGATCTCCATGTTGGTATTATAGGAGCTAATCAAATCACGTAGAGCCAATTGATCATCGGTAGGAGCAGTTGTGCTCATTGGATCTTCAGCTGGCTTGTCCAATATATCTTTAAATTCTTGGCTGTCCACTAGTGGCTTGCACTTTAGTTTAATTAAATGTGGGTACCAAGTTTGGCTAAATCCTTCTGTAGGACGCAGTACATCTTCTACTACATAAAATCTACGCAAGGCAATTTGTGCATCATTAAGAGCATATGGATCTTTTAAGTGTGGCAGTTCTAAAACATCACCAGACATTAACTTACGACCAATTCTTTTTACGCTATCGTTTAGATGTACATGAATAAAAACTGTGTCCTGTGCTAAGAAAAGACCAAATTGTGTTAGACTCCAGTCCAGTTGTTGCATATTATAAATGCAACGCATGACGTAAACTTCGTCACTATATTTCCTATCCCTATTTTCTAACAGCAATAGATCCTGAATTCCTAACTCTGGAATGGGATTTGTATTTGTTGGCTGTGCAGGAGTCGCAGTACCCTCAATGGGGTCTTTTGGACCCAAGTACTTGTGAATGTAAATATCAGTTCCACCAACCATAAATTGTTCTAAGATGGTTCTATCTATGAACTTATAGTCGTTGGCTTTGTCTGGTCTGTAAAGGCTTAATCTTGGCATAGTAGTATATTTATTGGAATATGATAAGGTAAATATAAGCATGAGTGAACAAATTGATATCCTAAAAGACGAGAAAGAAAAGGTTTTCAACTACTGCAAAGCCTTCTTAGGTGACGGCATGGTTGACGTTGAACTTGACCCAATACACTACGAAACTGCATTGGACAAAGCTCTAGCAATATACCGTCAAAGAAGTCCCAACAGTGTTGAGGAAAGTTACGCATTTTTGGACCTAGTTAGGGATCAAAATGAGTATATTTTACCTGAAGAAATCATTCAAGTTCGTGAAATTTTCCGTAGAAGTATAGGATCACGCACAGGCGGCGGAGACGGCGGAACACTATTTGAACCGTTCAACTTAGCCTATACTAACACATATTTGTTAAGTTCAAGTAACATGGGCGGTTTGGCCACTTACTATCTATTTGCAGGATATCAAAAACTTGTTGGAAAAATGTTTGGTAGTTTTATTAACTTTACCTACAACCCAACTACACGTAAACTCATAATTCAGCAACGTCCACAAAGTAACGAAAGATTATTGTTACAGATTTATAACAAGCGTCCAGACTTTGCGTTTTTGCAGGACACATACGCCAATATTTGGATCAAAGAATATACTTTAGCCAACTGTAAAGTTATGCTGGGCGAGGCACGTGAAAAGTTTGGCACCATAGCAAGTCCTCAAGGTGGCACACAACTCAATGGTCAAGCATTAAAAACTGAAGGCACTACAAGAATCAAAGAGCTAGAAGAAGAACTCAAAAAAGGCGACCCAGCTGGTATGGGTGGTTATACTTGGGTTATTGGCTAATCAAAAAACTTGACTTTGTAACAAGAATCACATAAAATATATAGTATCATTTGGGGGTGCTATGATTATAGGTATTTGTGGTTTTATTGGCAGTGGTAAAGACACTATCGCTGACTATCTTGTTAATTTCCATGGATTTAGAAGAGAAAGTTTTGCTAACACGCTAAAAGACGCTGTGTCAGCAGTTTTTGGTTGGGACCGTGTTTTGTTAGAAGGTCGTACTAAACAAGCACGTGAGTGGCGAGAACAAGTAGATCCGTGGTGGGCAGAACGCTTGGGTATGCCACATCTTACTCCACGTTGGGTGTTGCAGTATTGGGGTACGGAAGTTTGTCGCAAAGGGTTTCACGATGATATTTGGATTGCTAGTTTAGAAAACAAACTTCGCAATTCTAAGGATGATGTTGTAATTTCAGACTGCCGTTTTCCTAACGAAATCAAATCTATTCGAGATGCAGGCGGCACTATTATTTGGGTCAAACGTGGTGAATTGCCCGAATGGTATGATTGGGCTTTGAGTGCTAATCAAGGACAAACAGGAAATATGTCTTGGGCACTTAGTAAACATAATCTAGAAAAATCTGGTATCCATGCCAGTGAAACAGCTTGGGTAGGCACTAAGTTTGATGCTGTACTAGAAAACGATAAAACTCTAGATGAACTTTATGAGCAAGTTAAACATCTGGTACAAGGTCACCTTGTCGCCAGCCCAGTCCTTGCTTAACTAGTACTCTTTGACAGTTTGCGCACACGGTTTTCAAATTACTGTGTGCGCAGTTGTTTAAATTGCCATCCACGTGGTAAACATCAAACACTACATCTTGGTTGCTTGAAAAACCACACTTATCGCATTTGTTTTTCTTTTTGTAGCCGGCTCTCATCCATCTAGGATCTAACACAGCCGTACCTCGAGCGCAACTATCACAAACACTTCTATAATAGGTCCTTTCGCCTTTGTAATAGTTAATGGCGGACAAATTCTTTTTGCAATTTTTACATAAAGGACGTTTCATAATATTAATTAGCCCTTTCCGTGCCCTTTTCAACCTTGTATAACCAGCAAATTATTAGAAATATCACTAAATATTATGGACAAGGATCCCATTAAGGAGATTAGGACATGGCACAATTAGGATCACCTGGCGTACAAGTAAACGTCATTGATGAAAGTTTTTATAATCCTGCGCAACCTGGAACAATACCATTAGTTGTTGTTGCTACTGCGCAAGACAAATCAAATGCATCTGGAACAGGTATTGCTCCAGGCACACAAGCCGCTAATGCTAATAGTTTATACCTAGCAACTAGCCAAAAAGATTTAACTGATAGATTTGGTGTACCAGCATTCCAAAAAGATGCAAGTGGAAACGCTGTTCAAGGAAGTGAGTTAAATGAATATGGATTATTTGCAGCCTATAGTTTCTTAGGCGCCAGCAACAGCGCATACATTTTAAGAGCACCAGTTGATTTAGGTGCGCTAACTGGTAGCGCAAGTGCTCCAGTTGGAAACCCAGCGGCAGACAGCTACTGGTTTGATACTTCAAAAACACGTTTTGGTATTTTTGAATGGAGCAGAGATTCTCAAGCATTTAGTAACAAACCTGCACTTGTATTAAATTCTGTTAACGACGTTGTTAGCACAAGTGGTGGTTCAGCATACAAACCAAAGGCAAGCATTGGCGTTGCAGGTGATTATGCTATTGTAACTTATAGCGTTGATACTAATCCAAACGATAAAAATACATTATGGTTTAAAAACAGCGACAATCAATGGGTTGTAGTTGGCAGCAAAAACGGTACAACATTTAGTGGTACAAGTTTTATTTCTGAAGACTGGACAGCAAGTTGGCCCGCAGTTAGTTCTAAAGCGTTCACTTATGTTGATGTAAGTGCTATTACATATAGTAACGTATCAGCTACGGGCGGTGACGGCACTGGCGCAACATTTAACGTTACACGTAGTGGAACACAATATACCAGCGTAACAGTGGTTGCAGGTAGTGGTGGTGCAGGATCTGGTAGTTCAGGAACAGGTACTGGTTATGCTACTGGCAACGTACTAACAATTCCAGGTACAAGTTTAGGCGGCGCAAGCCCAGCTAACGATTTGACTATTAGTTTGGCTAGTATGAGTGGCGGTGGAACAATTTTCAATGCCAACATTACACCAAACCCATCAGCAATCGCAGTTTCAACAAGTAACTTGGGTATGAAGATTACTGTTGGTAACTATGACAGAAGTGGTAGCCCAAGTGTTATTAACTACAGCGTTGACGGTGGTGCATCTGGATCAGGACAAGGCGTTGAAGCAAGTCCAACAGAAATTGCAACACAATTAAATGCATTACTGCCAAGTTCAGTAAATGTACGTGTAAAAGATGGTAAATTAGAATTTATTGCCAAAGATGCAGTTTATGTTACATTAGAAGATCCTACAACAGGAACTTCTTTACTAGCACCAGCTGGTTCATCTGATGCAACTATTGCGGCAAGCCCACTAGGTATCGAAGTTGGTACATATAATGCCCCAGCAGTACAATACAGTGATCACACTAAGGTTCCTTTCTGGAACAGCGATGACGTTGTTGCTACATATCCAAGTGGCAGACCAAATGGTTCAATTTGGATCAAGACAACAGAATTTAACTTAGGTGCCAAGTGGACTGTTAAACGCTTCAATGGTGATACAAAGATTTTTGAAACAAAATCAGCACCAATGTATGCTGGTACAGCAGATGCACTAGTAAAATTAGACCCACTAGGTGGTGGCGCCAATATTCCTGTTGGCACATTGTTTGTCAATGCTAACTTTGAACAAGACAGCAATGCAAACTTTAGAATTATGTACAGATCAGGTACAGGTTCTACAACAGTGAGCACAACACTAGATGCTAACTTTGCAACTGCTAGTGAAACAATGACTATTGCAGAAACTGACATTGGTACAGCTACATTGAACGTTGTGAATATTGCTACTGGCGGCGCAATCAGTGCGGCAGATCTTGTAGCGTTGATACAAGCATCAAGTTTAGAAAATGTAACAGCATCTTATAATGCTACAACTAGAGTGTTTACTCTAACACACGCAACAGGCGGCGACATTTTCCTAAGTGGTGCAACATGGAACAGCGTGTTCAGTGGAAGCGAAACAGACTTATATGTTGGCCCAAGTGGTACAACATACGAATATAGAGTAAGTAATTGGAAGCCTTTATCTGTTGATGGTTATACTGTTGACAGCGCACAACCAACAGATGTTCCTGCAGATGGCACATTGTGGTATGCAAGTTACCAAAATCAAGTAGACTTCATGGTACATGATGGTACTACTTGGAGAGGTTACCTAAATGCTTATCCAAACACAAACCCAGCAGGTCCATTTGTACAAGCAACTAAGCCAACAAAACAAAGTGATGGCACAGCACTTGTAGAAAATGACATTTGGGTTGACACAAGTAATCAAGACATGTATGGTCAGTCAGTAAAACGTTGGAACAACAGCAGTAAGACTTGGGATCCAGTTGACACTACAGACCACACTAGTCAATACGGTATCATCTACGCAGATGCACGTTGGAGTTCAAGTGGTGCAAGTGCAACAGCTTCTAGCGTTGCTAGCCTATTAGTCAGCGACTATGTTGACTTTGACGCTCCAGACCCAACAGCATATCCACGTGGCATGCTACTATGGAACACACGTAGAAGTGGTTTCAACATCAAGCAATACAAGCAAGGTTACGTTGACACAAGTGGCACAAATCCACGTCAAAGCGACGAGCCTATGACAGCTTACTTTGCTGATCGTTGGGTAAGTGTAAGCGGACAAGATCTAAATCAAGTTGCTTACTTTGGTCGCAAAGCACAAAGAGCATACGTTGTTGGTCAACTAAAAGTTGCTATCAATACAAATCAACGTATCCTAGATGAAGACAATATTTTCTTCAACTTAATTGCTTGCCCAGGATATCCAGAATTGATCAGCGACATGGTCAACTTGAACAATGCTCGCAACGGCACAGCACTTGTAGTTGGTGACACACCACTACGCTTAGCCAGCGATGCAAACAGTCTAGTTAACTATGGTACAGACTATGCTAACAGCGGTATCGACGGAGAACAAGGACTACACACCAATAGTGATCACCTAGCAGTTTACTATCCAAGTGGATTAACAACTGACCTAAGTGGTAGCAACGTGGTTGTTCCTGCTAGCCACATGATGCTACGCACAATCGCAATCAGCGATCAACGTAGTTTCCAATGGTTTGCTCCAGCTGGTACACGTCGTGGCGGTATTACAAATGCAACTAGTGTAGGTTACCTAAAAGATGGTAGCTTTATTCCAGTTAGCTTGAATCAAGGTACTCGTGACCAAATGGCACAGGTTAAGATTAACCCAATCACAAATATTCCAGGTGCAGGCTTAGTTGCATTTGGTCAATATACTAAGACTGGTGTTAACAGCAGTTTAGACAGAATTAACGTGGCACGTCTAGTAAGTTACCTACGTAGACAGTTAGGTATTATTACTAAACCATTCTTGTTTGAACCAAACGACAAACAAACACGTAGTGAAATTAAGAACGTTTGCGAAAGCCTGATGTTAGATTTGGTTAGCCTACGCGGTATATATGACTTTATTGTTGTTTGTGACGAAACTAATAACACACCAAGCGTTATTAGCAACAACCAACTTTATGTAGATATTGCTGTTGAGCCAGTCAAGGCAGTTGAATTCATTTACATTCCACTACGCTTGAAGAATGTGGGCGACATTAAGTCACGTCAATAATTAAGGAGCTATAAATGGCAATTACAAGTTTAAGTAGATTTACAGTACCCGTTCCAGGGGGACAATCCCAAACAAACCAGGGCTTACTAATGCCAAAGCTCAAGTACCGTTTTCGTGTACTTTTAGATAACTTTGGCGTTACTAAACCAACAACTGAATTAACCAAACAGGTTATGACAGTGGCTCGTCCAAACGTACAGTTTGATCCACAAACCATTGACGTTTACAACAGCAAGATTTTCTATGCTGGTAAGCACACATGGCAACCAATTCAAATGACAGTACGTGATGACGTTAACGGTCAGGTTTCTAGACTAGTTGGTGAGCAGGTACAAAAGCAATTTGACATGCTGGAGCAAGTGTCAGCCGCAAGTGGTAGTGATTACAAATTTACAATGCGTATTCAAATACTTGACGGCGGTAATGGCGCACAGCAAGATCCAAACGTGTTAGAAACATTTGAATTATATGGCTGCTTCCTAACAGACATTAACTATAATGAGTTAAGTTATGCAGAAAGCGGTCCAGTTGATATTCAAATGAGTATTCAGTATGACAACGCATTACAACTAAATGGCGCAGGCAATCCTAATGGTATTGGTACATTTGTTGGCAGAGCATTACGTCAAACCCTAACAGGCTAATACACACTGGGAGCGGATCCTAAAAGCCCGGATTTTTCCGGGCTTTTTTATTCTACTAAATATTGTTATGGCTAACATATTCACTAATTTTCTAGACAGCGCCGCGGGTGATCTACAGCAGACTAATCTTAAAGATTATAAGCATGCCAGTCGCTTGTTTGTACAAAACTTTTATAGACTAGCACCCAAGCACGGATTTTTATATTTTGTGCGTTTTAGGCTCAATCCTGAAGTTGCCAATGCAGAAGCGTGGCGTTCAAGTAGACAGGATTTAGAATTAGGTATGTTGGTTAAAAAATGTGACTTGCCCAAAGTAACATTTGACGGTGGTGTCTTAAACGTATACAACAAAAAGCAACCTGTTTATACTAAAATAACTTACCAACCAATCAATATGGTTTTGCATGATGACAATGCAGGACTAGTTAGAAGTTTTTGGCAATTATACTATCAATATTATTCAGCAGACAGTTATGCTGGCGGTGCTAATCCTAAACCAGGTGCAGGCACAGTTAACTACATCAATAGATATATTAAGCCAACACTAAGACCAAACGAACAACAAATTGCACGTTCAAATCCAGCCGCGGGCAATTATTCAGATACAACTGATCCAGCACGTTATGGATTAGACAGCGACCCAGTAACGCCATTAATTAGATCAATTGAAATATATCAGTTAAGTCGTAAAAACTTTTTCATGCACACTATTATCAATCCAAAGATAAGAAGTTGGAACATGGATACTGTGGCCAGTGATGCTAAAAATTTAATGGAACACAATGTTACACTTGAATACGAAGGCATTTATTTTGGTAAAGGTCGTGTTACAAGATTCAATCCAGATGGTTGGACTGACCTACACTATGACTTAGATCCAAGTCCTATTGGTGGCATCTTTGGTAGAACAGATGGTTCGTTGTTTGGACCATTTGGTTTAATTGCAGATGGCACAACACTATTCCAAGACCTACAAGGTATACAAGATGGAGATCCTGTAGACCAAAGAACAGCGTTGGCAGTTTTGTTAAAGTCAGCAAGATTAATCAGTAATGCTAGTAATCTAAACACATCTCTAGCTGAACAAGAAGTTAGAAATGCAACATTAAATTCAGCAGGCTTTGCAGTCACAGACACCGCTACTGGTTCAGTAGTTGGATTAGTCATGCCAAATTCAACATTCAACGATAACGTGACCACTGCTAGTGCTAAACAAACTGCACAACCTATTAGTGTTGGAACTACTACAACAACGACTACTACAACTACAGTGAGTGATCCTTATACATCACCTGATGTAAAAACTGCTATTAATATTTCATCAATATCAAATGCACCCACTACAACTTCCCAAACTAGCATTGCTAGATTAACAAACGTAATTAAGAATAGTCCAAATTTAGAAAATTTAACATTTATGTACTATCTTAATCAAAACGGTGTTACTGCTCTTTCTTCAGCGGACGATTTAATTAGAATCAATAGACAATATAACGCCTTAACCTACACACAGAAACAAAACTATTCAAATGCTGTAGTTGATACCATCATTAGTGATGTTACTGAAAATGAAGCAACTGCAATTAGCAATTCATTAGTAGAAAAATGGTTAAGTGATGCTGGTGCTGTAGGAAAAGATATTAAAAATATTCTTTCAGATAATAAAATTGATGCTAACGATGCAACTTCTTACGTAAGTTTATTAGAAAACTATGGTAACACATTGAGAACTGAACAAACTATTGAAACAATCATCACATCACAGACTAGAGGCGCATAATGACCACATATTCAAATTTACCAACTAAAGAATTAAACAGTCTACAAAAAGTAGTTCAATATTTTGATGGCTATTATACTGCGCCCATAGATTTGGATGTTCAAAACATTGACCTATTAACAGGATTTTTTGAAAGCAAAGGCTTTGACAAATCTAGTGCGCAAAATATTACCTATGTAATTTTAAAAACAGCCAAGCAAAGTAATTACACTGCTCAACAGATTATAGACGCACTCAACAGTTACAACGCATTACAATTAAATGAATTTTTGTTGAGCATACTTAACTATAATAGAGTTAAAACAAGTAGTCTTGGATTAATTAAAAAAGTTAACTCACTAGAGACCATAGAACGCAACATAAGAGCATGAGTTTAAAGTTTGCTAAGGGTAAGTTTCTTTTAAAGAATCCTAACAAGTATGTAGGATCAAAAGAACCAACTTATAGAAGTAGTTGGGAATGGCATTTTATGCACATGTGTGATAGTCATCCTAACATAACAAATTGGGCTAGTGAAGGTGTTAAAATACCTTATAAGGATCCATTAACAGGACGTCAAACTGTGTATGTTCCAGACTTTCTCATACAGTATGAGGACAGGCATGGTAAGAAAAGAACTGAATTAGTTGAAATTAAGCCTGCTAATCAAATGATAGCAGAGCGTGTAGGTAAGAACGCTTATAACCAAGCACAGTATGTAAAGAATCAAGCAAAGTGGGCGGCGGCTGGTGCCTGGTGTAAGCAGAACGGAATTATCTTTAGGATAATTAATGAAGAGGATATTTTTCATAACGGGAAAAATAAATGACAAAGAAATTAGAAGAATTACTAGATTTGCCGCCCAGCGAACATAAAAAAATCTCAGCTGAGATTATTGACCCAAAAACTGTAGAAGAGCCTGCCGAGGAAAAACTTAGAACTATAGAAGAGTTTGACAAGATCAGCGCGGCATTGCCACAGGTCAAGGGTTTGGGTGATATGAGTGACACTGAATTAGATTCATTGGCTCAACGTGCCACAGATGCATACGATGATCTCATGGATTTGGGTATGAACGTAGAAGCACGTTACGGCCCTAGGATATTTGAAGTAGCCAGCAGTATGCTAAAAAACGCCATAGATGCTAAATCAGCTAAGATTGATAAAAAACTTAAAATGATAGAACTACAGCTCAAAAAACAAGCTCTAGATCAAAAGCACAATGGTTTGGACGATCCTAGCGTAGTTGAGGGCAAGGCTTTTATAGTTTCAGACCGCAATAGTCTGCTCCAAAAGTTAAAAAACATAGATAAATAAATCAAAGGGCCATTGATACCATGAAAACTTTAAAAGAATACATAACTGAATCTTTTAACAAAAGAAAATACCAATTTAAGCTGAAAATTGCTGGCGAAGTCAACGAAGATCAAGAAAAGACCATTAAGTCATTGCTTGAGAAATACGGTGTAGATAACTTTGCTAAAAATAGCACTACCCCAATTCAAAGTCTTCCATTAGATTTTCCCAAGTTAAAAAACATTGACGTCAGCATTTATGACGTTTCTTTAAACTATCCTACTACACCGTTTGAACTACGTGAATATATTTGTAGTGGTGCAAAGTTTCATGCAGATTATGTTGTGGTACGTAATCCAGCAGAACCAACAGAACAGTATCAACAGCCAGTAGAAGAGCGCAAAGGCGCACTACTAGATGACCCTAATTACAAAGAAGCTGGCAAAGTTAAATCAGAAGAATATTTTGGCAGCAAGTTTAATCAAAACTTACTAAAGGAACTGGCCAAGGACAGTAAACAACGTGCCAAGGAACGTGGTGAAAAAGTGCCCACTGAAGGTGCAAAAAGTGCTCCTGAATTTGACACAGCACCTAGTACAAGTCCAATCAGTGGGAAGAAATAATTATGAACTTTAGAGAACTGTTTACTAAATTAGATGAGTTGTCAAATTTAGATGACCAAACCCCAATGCAGAATAAGATGCCTATGTCATCTAAAGAATTAGAAAAACCAACTGCACCAATTACTGGTAATCAAGATAAACCTATCCCAGGTGCACAGCCACAATTGGGTCCTAAGCCAGTGACAGTTGCTCCAGCAGTTCCACAAGGTTACAAGCAACCAGAACCACAAGTTGTTCCTGACGCTAAATCAGATGTTAATGCTATGGCAGCGGCTCTTAAAGCCATGATGTCACAGCAAAAAATGACTCAACCTATTGGCTTACAAACTCCGCCAACTAGTGCTGAGAAAACTAAAATCAGTGCTCCTACTCAACAAACAATTGGCAAGCCAGGCGAGCCATTAGAAGAAGCAGATGCTGTACGAAACACAGCTCCATCGAGTAAAAGAGGCACATGGGATCTTACTAGATCAATAGCGCCAGGCGTCATGACAGATGCATGGATTGCAGATTTGAATGCGGCAGTGGCGGCAAAAAAAGACCCAGTAGATTTGTTTTATAGAATTCCTGAAAAAGAAAGAAAATTAGTTTGGCAAAGAATTGCTAAAACAGATTTAGGAACTACGATATCAAGTGATAAAAGAAGTGACACTGCTACTAACAATTCTGCAAGGGAAGAGGATCCAAGTAAGAAAACACCACCAGCAACTGATGATAAGAAAACACCACCAGCAACTGATGATAAGAAAACACCACCAGCAACTGATGATAAGAAAACACCACCAGCA
>JACCED010973726.1_pt1 | contig 12930 bp, 13 predicted proteins | sample 7455021 | NCBI WGS metagenome assembly JACCED01 (sample SAMN15323456, study PRJNA562643) | freshwater metagenome | isolation source: river surface water | place: USA:Blue River Watershed | collected 2017-08-19
ATTGATAACGATGGTGGTGGCATCTTCTCAACCCTGCCACAGCGAGGCGTTGAGCATTTTGAAGAGGTCTTCGGCACTCCTCACGGCAGAGACTTGAAGAAGATCTCCGCCGCATTCGGCGTCAAAGCGGTAGAAGTAGATTCAATCGAATCACTGCGAGCAGCGCTTGAAAATGGTGGAAAGGGCGCGGGCAAAGTGAGAGTGGTCATTGCAAAAGTGCCGCCACGAGAGATCAATGCGGCCAATCTCGATTCAATCCGAGAACTCTTCACTTCTCTTACTTCTTAATTCAGTTAATTCAGCTTCCCTGATTCACAGGTGCTTAGTGACGAAGGAGAGCTCCCTGCATCGCGGAGAGTTTCGCTTCGCTCTCTGCATATTCAGCGCTGGGATCTGATCCGGCAACGATTCCACACCCGGCGTAGATACGGATTGATCTCTTGCTCTGATCGATCTGACCACAGCGAAGCGCGATACCAAACTCACCATCGGATCGAATATCGACCCAACCTACGGGTCCTGCATATCGGCCGCGTGACATCCCTTCAATGGTGGAGATCGCTTTAGCAGCCCGGTCTCGAGGTGTCCCACAGACCGCAGCAGATGGATGAAGTTTTTCAAGGAAATCGAAGATGTCAGGGGGATTCGCTGCATCAGTGAGTACGCCAGTGACATCAGTGGCCAGATGCATCACATTCGATAGATGGAGGACAAATGGAGATTCCGGAACGTTGGTGGAAGAACAAAGTGGTTGTAGCGCTTCAGCAACGGAGCGAACGGCATATTCATGTTCTTCCAAATCTTTCGAAGAACGCGCCAATGATGCGGCGAGCGCAAGGTCCTTCTCGTCATCACCAGTCCTCTTAATGGTTCCAGCAAGAACACGAGAAGTCACAAGAGATTTACTCAGTCGCACCAATAATTCTGGAGTCGCTCCAACAAGTCCATCATGAGCAAAGAGCCAAGTATTTGGATAGTCAGTGGCGAGAAGTTGAAGAAGACGTCTTGGATCAATCTCGGTCGATGAAATTCCATCGAGTCCTCGCGCAAGGACTACTTTTTCAACATCACCACTTTGGATAAGTTCGACGATTTCGCGTACATGAGAACGCCAACTCTCACCATTCTCCCCTTGCCACGAGAGGTCCAAAGGCTTGGATTCTGTACTGATCGAGGTCAACTCAGGTTGCCCTCGTTCACCAATCCAAGTGATCCAACGCCGTTCACCGCGTCGGCCAATGACAACTTTTGGGATGACGAGCACGGACGGCTCGCTGCTATCGAATGAGAAGGATGCGAAGAGAATGGGACCAGTCCCAGATCCTTGGACGTTGTTATGGATCTCGAAGTCACGGAGCGCTTCTCGCCACCATCGACTGGCTACTTCAAAACGATCATTCCCTCGTATCTCTAGGCGCTTGTATTCACCAAAGCCAATCAATCCCTCATCGCGACGTACCCAAGAGAAGGGTGCACTCTCTTCAGAACCGAGAAGGGCAACGTGCAAAAGCTCGGGAAGTTCTCCGAGAGCTTCGGTGCGTACCTTTGTCTTCACGTCTCGTTCCACCGCTTCTCTATCACCAGATCTCATCTAGATTCATGATTTGGATTTGTGACTAAGCCTAGTTGAGGTGAAGATAGGTCAATGACTCGCGCAGACCTCGGGAAAGACCCTGAAGATGTCTCGCGCATGTTCGATCGGGTTGCAAAGCGGTATGACCTGCTCAACGATCTTTTGAGTCTTGGGCAGACGAAGAGGTGGCGCAAGAGAGTTCGTAAGCTGATCGCACCAAAGCCAGGGATGCGAATTCTTGATATCGCCGCGGGAACAGGTACATCAAGCGCAGCGCTCGCAGAGAGTGGCGCAGATGTCACTGCGTTGGATTTCTCCAAAGGAATGTTGGAGCGAGGGAAGAAGCTTCATCCCGAATTGACCTTCGTCTTTGGTGACGCTTTGAATCTTCCTTTCGAAACAGATACTTTCGATGTCACAACGATCTCTTTCGGTCTTCGTAATACCAATGACACTACCCGCGCCCTTAAGGAAGCCTTGCGAGTGACAAAACCCGGTGGATCGATTTTTGTTGTCGAGTTCTCACATCCGACTTCACGACTCTTTCGAACCATCTACTTCAAGTACCTACTTCGGGCGATGCCGCCGATTGCACGACGTTTTTCATCGAATCCTGATGCCTATATCTATCTCGCCGAATCAATCCTCGCTTGGCCCAACCAAGCTGATCTCGCAAAGGTCATATCTGACGCGGGATGGCATAACGTTCAGTTCAAGAACCTCACATTTGGGGTTGTCGCAGTTCACAGCGCCACGAAGCCGGGCACGATTTCCGCGCCGTAGGACCCACGCCTAGAATTAGATCTCGTGAACCCCTACGTCCCGATCATTGCGCTCTTCGCTGTCGGCTTTGGGTTCGGACTCATCTCCATTGCGGCTGGTGCGCTCACCGGACCGAAACGTTATAACCGCGCCAAAGCAGAGGCTTATGAATGCGGTATCGAACCAAGTCCTCAAGCCGCAGGCGGTGGACGTTTCCCGATCAAGTACTTCCTCACCGCGATGCTCTTCATCATCTTCGATATCGAGATCGTCTTCCTCTATCCATGGGCGGTCACTTTCGACCAACTTGGAATATTTGGCCTGATTGAAATGGGTCTATTCATCCTGACTGTCTTCGTTGCATATATGTATGTATGGCGACGTGGTGGATTGGAATGGGACTAATGAGTAGGTGTAGGAGGTAGTCATGGGCGTCGAAGAGAAACTTCCGAGTGGATTCCTGCTCACAACCGTCGAGGGACTTGCGAACTACATGCGTCGTAATTCGCTCTGGCCAGCGACCTTCGGTCTTGCATGTTGCGCGATAGAGATGATGGCAGTCGGTGGCGGTCGTTACGACCTTGCGCGTTTCGGCATGGAGGTATTTAGAGCTTCGCCTCGTCAGGCGGATTTGATGATCGTCGCAGGACGCGTCTCTAACAAGATGGCGCCAGTACTTCGCCAGATCTACGACCAAATGGCAGAACCGAAGTGGGTTCTCTCCATGGGTGCATGTGCATCATCGGGTGGAATGTTCAACAACTATGCCATCGTCCAGGGAGTCGACCATGTGGTTCCGGTCGATATCTATCTACCTGGTTGCCCACCACGTCCCGAGATGTTGATGGATGCGATCTTGAAGCTTCACGATCAGATCAAACACTCCAAGCTTGGCGTCAATCGCGAAGAAGTTGCCCGCGAAGTCGAAGCTGCAGCGCTCGCTGCTACCCCAACTCATCAGATGAAGGGTCTTTTGGCGTGAGCGAAAACAAAGGAATGTTTGGAGTCAAAGGCACCGGTGATACCTCTGGATATGGCGGACTCGTCAAGAGTGCGACACAACCAGGTTCGAGCCAGCGTCCATATGGTTCCTATTTTGATGAAGTCGCAGATGAATTAGAGCGTGCGTATCCACTCTTCTCCGATGCAATCGAAAAGGTGGTCGTCGATCGCGGCGAACTGACGCTTCACATAAAAAAGGAGCGTTTGGTCGAAGTTGCAAAGATCCTCCGTGATACGCCTTCGCTTCGTTTCGAGTATTGCTTAGGTGTGAGCGGTGTTCATTACCCAGAAGATAAAGGTCGTGAACTTCACGCTGTCTATCCACTTCTCTCGATGACGAACAATCGCCGGATCCGGCTCGAAGTTTCGGTTCCCGATAGCGATCCACACATTCCATCTCTCGTTGAAGTCTGGGCTGGAAACAATTGGAACGAGCGCGAAACCTATGACATGTTCGGAATCATCTTTGATGGTCACCCAGCGCTTACTCGCATCCTGATGCCAGATGATTGGCCCGGCCATCCGCAACGTAAGGATTACCCACTCGGAGGAATCGAAGTCGAGTACAAGGGTGCAGTTATCCCACCACCAGATCGACGAAGGTCATATCGATGAGCACATATCAATCAGATCGTGAATCAATAGCTGACCCATACGCATCCACTCGCGAGACCACCGAGGGAACGGTCTATTCCGTCACCGGTGGTGATTGGGATCAGATCGCAACCGAAATCGGTCAGAGTAAAGAGGAGCGCGTCGTCGTCAATATGGGTCCACAACACCCATCGACACACGGTGTTCTTCGTTTGATGCTCGAGCTCGAGGGTGAAACTGTCACCGAGTGTCGTTGTGGCATCGGATACCTGCATACCGGCATCGAGAAGAACTGCGAATTTCGCACCTGGACCCAAGGCGTCACTTTCGTCACTCGAATGGATTACTTGGCACCGATCTTCAATGAAACCGCTTATTGCTTGGGCGTCGAGAAGTTACTCGGAATCACCGAGGATGTTCCAGAGCGGGCAACGGTCATTCGCGTCATGATGATGGAGTTCAATCGAATCTCCTCACATATGGTCGCACTTGGTACCGGAGCTTTGGAACTTGGTGCGCTCTCACCGATGCTTTTTGCATTCCGTGAGCGCGAGAAAGTCCTTGATATCTTCGAGATGATCTCGGGCCTTCGTATGAATATGGCGTACGTAAGACCTGGTGGAGTAGCACAAGATCTGCCAAGCAACGCTTTGGAAAAGATCCGTGAGACGGTCAAGGATCTTCGCAAGAACTTCAAAGACAACGAGAAACTCTTGGTTGGAAATTCAATCTGGATCAAGCGAACCAAAGATGTCGGCTATCTCGATCTCGCCGGCTGCACCACTCTCGGCATCACCGGACCAGTCCTTCGTGCGACTGGTTTGCCATGGGATCTTCGAAAGACGCAGCCATATTGCGGCTATGAGAACTACGAATTCGATGTCATCACTGCCACAAGCGCTGATTCCTATGGTCGCTTCTTGATCCGTATGCAAGAACTCGAGCAATCCCTACGCATCATCGAGCAATGTGTCAGCAAATTAGAAAAGCTCGAAGGTGCGCCGGTGATGGTCAGCGATAAGAAGATCGCGTGGCCAGCCCAATTGGCGCTTGGTGGCGATGGTCTTGGAAACTCGCTCGATCACATTCGACAGATCATGGGCGAATCGATGGAGGCGTTGATCCATCACTTCAAGCTTGTGACGGAAGGTTTCCGCGTTCCTGCCGGACAGGTCTACAGCACCGTCGAATCTCCCCGTGGCGAACTCGGTGTTCATCTTGTCAGTGATGGCGGAACTAGACCGTTCCGCGTCCATTTCCGTGAACCATCTTTCAACAATCTCCAATCGACTGCTGCAATGGTCGAAGGCGGTCAGATCGCTGACGTCGTCGCTGCTGTTGCATCGATCGATCCTGTTATGGGAGGAGTGGATCGATAATGGCCAAATTCCAAGAGTTCGAAGGTGGCGCTACTCAGTTCACTGAGCAAGACGACGCAGTTATGGATTCGATCATCAAGCGTTACCCAAGGTCACGTTCTGCCATCATGCCATTGCTTCACTACGTGCAATCAGTCGAAGGTTATGTCACAGCGGATGGAATCGAACGGATCGCGAAGAAATTGGACCTTGAGACTGCGGAAGTGACCGCAGTTGCGACTTTCTATACCCAATACAAGCGAAAGCCAGTCGGGGAGTATCACGTCGGCGTCTGCACCAACACGCTCTGCGCGATCATGGGTGGAGATGCGATCTATGAGTCGGTGCTTGAACATTTAGGTATTGAGAATGACGGCGTCACAAGCGATGGCAAGGTCTCGGTCGAACATATCGAGTGCAATGCAGCATGCGATTACGCACCTGTCGTGATGGCAAATTGGGAGTTCTACGACAACCAAACTCCAGAGTCGGTCAAAGGTCTTGTCGATGCGATGCGTCAAGGAAATCCACCAGCTCCAACTCGTGGTCCCAATCGTCTCGTCACCTGGAAGGAAGCCTCTCGCGTCCTTGCTGGCATCAACGACGGACTTGCCAATGAAGGAGTACAAGCTGGAGAGCCGACTCTTTTAGGTCTTAAGTTGGCAAAGAATTCGCAAACAGAAAAAGGTGAGATCTGATGGCGAAGTTGACTCCGGTCCTCTCCTCGGCGTGGGATCAGAAGGACTCATTCACAATCGATGGCTATAAGCGCAATGGTGGTTATAAAGCTGCAGCGAAAGCCCTTGATATGGATCCAGATGCGATCATCCAACTCGTCAAGGATTCTGGACTTCGTGGTCGCGGTGGTGCTGGCTTCCCAACCGGCATGAAGTGGGGATTCATCCCACAAGGCGATAACAAAGAGCACTACCTCGTCGTCAACGCTGATGAATCAGAACCGGGAACCTGCAAGGACACTCCACTTCTCCTCGCGAATCCACACGTCTTGGTCGAAGGAATCATCATCGCTTCCTATGCGATCCGCGCCAATCATGCATTCATCTATATTCGCGGTGAAGTCACTCATGTGATCCGACGCGTTCAACAAGCGATCGAAGATGCGTACAAAGCAGGTCTCTTGGGTAAGAACATCCTGGGCAAGGGATTCGATCTCGAACTCGTCCTTCATGTTGGAGCAGGCGCGTACATCTGCGGTGAAGAGACAGCGCTCTTGGATTCTTTGGAAGGTTTTAGAGGTCAGCCTCGGCTACGCCCACCATTCCCGGCGATCGCAGGTCTTTATGCACGCCCAACTGTGGTCAACAATGTCGAGTCGATCTCATCGGTTCCATCGATCATCAACAATGGCGCAGAGTGGTTCGCATCGATGGGCACCGAGAAGTCAAAAGGCTTCACGCTCTATTCCCTTTCAGGTCACGTCAATAATCCTGGACAGTTCGAAGCACCACTTGGAATCACGCTTCGCGAATTGATCGAGATGGCCGGTGGAATTCGCAACGGCCATCGCCTCAAGTTCTGGACACCGGGCGGTTCTTCCACTCCGATGTTCACGGAGGAGCATCTCGATGTTCCACTCGATTACGAAGGCGTTTCAGCTGCAGGTTCGATGCTTGGAACCAAGGCTCTACAGATCTTCGATGAGACGACCTGTGTCGTTCGCGCGGTACTTCGTTGGACTGAGTTCTACAAGCATGAATCCTGCGGAAAGTGCACTCCATGCCGCGAGGGAACCTGGTGGCTCGTACAGGCGCTGAAGAACCTTGAAAAAGGCGAGGGGACTCCTGCTGATCTCGACAAGCTCTTGGATCTCTGCGACAACATCATGGGTCGTTCCTTCTGTGCGCTTGCCGATGGTGCTGCAAGCCCGATCATCTCCTCACTGAAGTACTTCCGACAGGAATATCTCGATCATTTGAGTAATGGCGGTTGTCCTTTCGATCCGCATGCTTCCACGATCTTCGCTACTAGTGCTGCAGGTGGTGCGCGATGAGTATCCAAGAGATCGCTGAAACTCAAGAGGCGCAGGTCGAGATGATCACTCTCACCATCGACGGATTCGAAGTGACTGTTCCGAAAGGAACTCTCGTGATTCGAGCCGCCGAGAAACTTGGAATCCAGATTCCACGCTTCTGCGATCACCCACTCCTCGATCCGGTCGGTGCTTGCCGCCAATGCTTGGTCGATATCGAGATCAATGGCCGTAAATTCCCGAAGCCACAGGCATCATGCACGATTCCAGTTGAGAGCGGAATGGTCGTCAATACGCAGTTGACCTCACCTGTCGCCGATAAGGCACAAAAAGGGATCATGGAGTTACTCCTGATCAACCACCCACTTGATTGCCCAGTGTGCGATAAGGGTGGAGAGTGTCCATTGCAGAACCAGGCGATGAGCAACGGTCGTGGTGAGTCCCGTTATGAAGGAAAGAAGCGAACCTTCGAAAAGCCGATCAACATTTCATCCCAGGTGCTTCTAGATCGTGAACGCTGCATCCTCTGTGCGCGCTGCACAAGATTTTCAGAGCAAATCGCTGGTGATCCGTTCATCACACTCAATGAACGTGGTGCCCTACAGCAAGTCGGAATCTACGAGAAGGAACCATTTGAGTCCTACTTCTCTGGAAATACCGTGCAGATCTGTCCTGTCGGAGCGCTCACGGGAGCTTCCTATCGTTTCCGCGCTCGTCCTTTCGATCTCGTCTCCACTCCATCTGCTTGTGAACATTGTGCATCTGGTTGTGACATGCGAACCGATGTCCGTCGAGGCAAAACACTTCGTCGTCTTGCCGGCGATGACGCTACGGTCAACGAAGAGTGGAATTGTGACAAGGGACGTTGGGCTTTCAAGTACGCACAATTCGAGCGCATCACTACACCCATGATTCGCGAGAATGGCGAACTTCGTGAAGCATCATGGCCAGAAGCTTTGGCACATGCAGCGAATGGATTGAGCGCCAATCGCGCTGCGGTCCTGGTTGGTGGACGTGCAACGGTAGAAGATGCCTATGGTTACGCAAAGTTTGCTCGCGTCGCTCTCGGCACCAACAACATCGACTTCAGGGCGCGAACGATTAGCGATGAGGAACGTGAGTTCCTCGCCAGCGTGGTCGTCGGTAGCAGCGTTACCTATAAGGATCTTGATAAGGCCGATCACGTCGTACTTGCCGGCTTCGAACCTGAAGAGGAATCACCGATCGTCTTCCTTCGCCTCTTCAAGCAGGTGAGGAAGCGCGCACTTAAAGTCACTGCTATCGCACCATTGACATCACGTGGCAATGAGAAACTCAAAGCAACAGTCATCAAGAATGTCGGTAACGAGGCCGCAGATCTTTCCGCTCTTACTTTGACCGCAAAGTCAGTGATCTTGGTAGGTGAACGCCTCTCTGAAATTCCTGGCGCACTCTCTGCTGCAAAGGCCGTCGCAGAGAAGAGCGGGGCAAAGCTCGCATGGATTCCACGTCGCGCTGGAGAGCGCGGTGCCCTCGAAGCAGGAGCGATTGGAAACCTTCTTCCAGGTGGCAGGCCGATTAGCGATGCAAAGGCCCGCGTTGATATTCAAACCGCATGGTCAGTTTCAACACTTCCAACCGAACCTGGAATGTCGACCACACAGATTCTCGATGCGGTACATCAAGGAACGATCGAGGCGCTGCTTATAGGTGGAGTAGATCCCCTTGATATCTCACATGACGCGATCGAAGGACTTCGTAAAGCCTTCGTAGTAAGCCTTGAGATTCGTAAGAGTGCGATGACTGAAGTTGCAGATGTGATTTTGCCGGTCGCTGCTGTCGTTGAGAAGAGCGGCTCATTCATGGATTGGCAGGGTAAGTCACGTTCATTCGAGGCGGCTGTCACGGATTCTCTACAGCGAAGCGATCTTCGTATCCTCTCTATGCTCTCAGAGGAGATGGGCAAATCCATCAATCTGCCGACTGTTGCGAAGGCTGCGAGTGAACTCGCATCTTTGGAGAATTGGGATGGAGCACGTTCACCGTTTGCCCCGCTTCCTTCGATTTCTTTCAAGCAACCGACAGAGAATCAGGCACTCTTGACTTCATGGCGTCTCTTGCTTGATCAAGGAACGATGCAGAGTCATGAGCCAAACCTTGCAGGAACTGCACACCCTTCAGTCGTACTCATCTCTCAAGATCGCGCTGAGCGACTTGGAGTCGTCGATGGTGATCTCGTGAAGGTATCCAATGAATTCGGTTCCGTGACGCTCCCTGCGAAGATCGGTGATATCGACTTCCGCGCAGTCTGGATCCCGCGCAATTCGGTCGGATCACGACCACTTGTTGATCTTCAGAAGACGACACACTCTCTCGTTACGGTGGTGAAGGCATGACGACTACAGAGTTGATCGGAATGGATCCAGGCTGGCTCATCGCAGTCAAGGCGCTCTTGGTATTCGCGATCTGCGTCGTGATGACACTTTTTGCGATCTGGGCTGAGCGTCGAGTCGTCGCTCGAATGCAGATGCGACTTGGTCCGAATCGAGCTGGAAAATTCGGTCTCCTCCAAAGCCTTGCTGACGGTGTGAAGCTGGCGTTCAAAGAGGATTTGATTCCCAAAGCTGCGGATAAGGTCGTCTTCATCATCGCGCCCTTGATCAGCGTCTCAGTCTGCTTCTTGGCATTTGCGGTCATTCCGATGTCAGGACCTGTAACCATGTTCGGTCGCGAGACTGCGATGCAATTGACAGATTTCCCAGTCGCAGTCCTTTACATCCTTGCTGCCACCTCTATCGGTGTCTATGGCATCGTCCTTGCCGGCTGGTCATCAGGATCGACCTATCCGCTCCTCGGCGGACTTCGCTCCAGCGCTCAAGTCATCTCCTACGAAGTAGCAATGGGTCTCTCTCTTGTAGCTGTTTTTATCTATGCCGGATCGATGTCGACCTCTGAGATTGTTGCAGCGCAAGATCGATTCTGGTTCGCGCTAGTTCTCTTTCCATCCTTCGTCATCTACGTGATTTCGATGGTCGGTGAGACGAACCGTGCACCGTTCGACTTAGCAGAAGCTGAAGGTGAATTGGTCGGTGGATTCCATACCGAGTACTCATCTCTGAAGTTCGCACTCTTCTTCTTGGCGGAGTACGTCAACATCATCGCAGTCTCCGCGCTCGCAAGCACGCTCTTCCTTGGTGGATATCGCGCACTTCCAGGGCTCGGTTTCACTGAGCAGTGGCTCGGCGGTTGGTTCACTATGGTCTGGTTCTTCGCAAAGGTGCTGCTTTTCTTCTTCTTCTTTATCTGGTTGCGCGGAACCCTTCCACGTCTTCGTTACGACCAATTCATGAAGTTCGGTTGGAAGGTTCTCATTCCTTCATCTCTTGCATGGATCATCACCGTTGCAACGCTACGCGTGCTCTCAGCCGAGGGTGCATCGCAGATGGTGATCGGAGGCTTCACACTCGGTGTCGTCCTCTTGGTCCTTGCTGGCGCATCCTTCTATGAGAAGGCAAAAGCACGTAATGAAGAACGCGCGTATGAAGTCGGTCCCATGCCTGAACCGACTTTTCCGCTTCCAGTGATGCCGTCGAGCAGAAATGAGGGAATCGTTCGCCATGAATAACGAACTCAATCCCACGCCGAAAGACGATTCCGGAATCGAACCACTCCGTCGCGCTGAGAATGAATCACGCGAGGTAGTGGATAACGGTCCAGGCTCGCTCTTCGCTCAACTCAAAGGTTTCTGGGTCACCTTCAGAACCATGTTCAAGAAGGTCAACACCGTCGAATATCCCGAAGTAAAAGAGCCGACTGCGCCTCGCTTCCATGGACGCCATCAGCTCAATCGTCATCCCGATGGACTTGAGAAGTGCATTGGTTGCGAACTCTGTGCGTGGGCCTGTCCTGCAGATGCGATCTATGTCGAAGGCGAGAACAACACAGAAGAAGCTCGTTATTCACCAGGGGAGCGCTACGGCAAGGTCTATCAAATCAACTATCTCCGTTGCATCTTCTGCGGTCTCTGCATCGAAGCCTGCCCAACACGCGCGCTGACCATGACCAATGAGTATGAACTCGCAGACAATGCGCGCGGAAAATTGATCTTCGAGAAGGAAGATCTCCTCGCACCTCTTCGTGCTGGCATGTTGCCGCCACCGCATCCGATGTACCCAGATGCAGATCACCACACTTATTACCGTGGTGAAGTTCCTGGAGCTAGCCCACTTCAAGAAAATACTTCGGAGTCGAAGAAATGAGCCAGACTTTCACTCTTGCCCTTGAGGTCGGAAAGACATCCACGCCAGAAGCAGTTCAATTCTTCATCCTTGCACCGATTGCGATCCTTGCTGCGATCGGCATCTTGGTCGTGAAAAAAGCGGTTCACGCTGCACTCTTGATGGCTTGGATCATGATCACTCTCGCCATCTTCTACATTTCAAATGGTGCCGCATTCTTGGGAGTAGTTCAGATCATCGTCTACACCGGCGCTGTGATGATGCTCTTCCTCTTCATCTTGATGCTGGTTGGCGTCGATTCATCCGATTCACTTAAAGAGAACATCGCAGGTCTTCGTCCGATAGCGATCACTGCTGCGATCGGAATCGCGCTCCTTTTGGTCTCTCTCCTTTCACGTGCGACCTTAGGAGTGAAATCACCGGGAATCGAAGCGATGAATACTGGTGGCAATGTCGAGGGAATCGCAAAACTTCTCTTCACAGAATATGTCTGGGCATTCGAAGTCGTCTCGGCGCTCTTGATCACGGCAGCGCTAGGCGCGATGGTCCTTGCTCACTCAGAGAAGAGCAAGGATGCCCAGCTTTCACAACGCGCTAAAGCGACGGCTCGCTTTAGGAGTGACTCGTTGGCAACTGCGGCCGGGCTACCAGGTTCTGGTGTCTATGCACGACATAACGCAGTCGACGTTCCAGCGCTACTGCCTGATGGAACCACTTCCGATCTCTCGGTCTCGAAGACGTTGCAGGCTCGTGGCGATGTGATCGATCAACGCAAGTACACCCTTGATGAGTTGCCGAAGGCTAATGCTGCGGAAGATGAGGTGAAGTAAGTGGATATCTCCAATTACATCTACCTCTCTGCGGCACTCTTCGTTATTGGCTCCGTCGGCGTCGTGGTTCGCAGGAATGCGATTGTGATGTTCATGAGTATCGAGTTGATGCTTAACGCTGCCAATCTCGCCTTCGTCACTTTCGCACGCATCCATGGCAATCTCGAAGGTCAGATGGTGGCTTTCTTCACCATGGTGGTCGCGGCATGTGAAGTGGTCGTCGGCCTTGCAATCATCGTGATGATCTATCGATCAAGGAGATCGGCGTCGGTTGATGACGCTAATCTCCTAAGGCGGTGACCTAAGATGTTGGAGAGTTCCATGTTGGTCTATCTCATCGCGCTTCCGCTCTTTGGCTCAGCCTTCCTTCTCCTTGCCGGTCGCCGCGCTGATCGCTGGGGCCATCTACTAGCGACTGCAATCGCAGCTTCCACTTTCGTGATTGGCCTTATGGAAATGATCGCGATGATCGGTCGCGAGGAAGCCAATCGCGCGGTCTACCAGAAGGTTTTCACCTGGATCTCGGTCGGATCATTCCAAGTCGATGCCGCCCTGCTCCTTGATCAGCTCTCCATCTGCTTAGTCCTCCTTATAACCGGCGTAG
>JACCED011014195.1_pt1 | contig 12921 bp, 14 predicted proteins | sample 7455021 | NCBI WGS metagenome assembly JACCED01 (sample SAMN15323456, study PRJNA562643) | freshwater metagenome | isolation source: river surface water | place: USA:Blue River Watershed | collected 2017-08-19
AACATTACCATAATATAACCACATGAATAAACCAAACATTGTTTTAGAGAAAACATCTAAAATATTATATACTAAATTTTTAGTGCGGTCATCTAATAAATAAGCAATTCCGTAAAAGCTCCATATAATGGCAAATATGAAAAATATTAATTTTTGATGATAACGTTCTTGTTTATGTACAAAATAACACCATACTGTTAACATCATACCAATATATCCAATAAAACCCATATAAAAACCTTCCATTTTATCAATTGCTCCGGTTTCGCCTAAATAACCTTCATAAAGCATTAAAAAGTTAAAACCTATTGCTAATAAATAGTATTTAAAATTAAGTGGAGTTTTATCATAAAATGTAAAGAAACAAATAAGTGCTAAAATAAGTAAAGGGGTTGTGATAAACCAATCAATATAACGATATTGAACAATTTCTTTATGAGTTTCTTTACTTAATTCTTCTTTTTGTTCTATCATTTCAACAAATTTTAAATAAACATAACCAGCAATGATGGAAACAACAGTTTCTAAATTTAATATATGACGAGCACGAACACTATCATTTTTAAGTGCTTCAATTAAGGTAATAAATGAAGAACCAAATAATATAAGTGATGATATTACGAAAGATTTTTTTAATGAAGCATCGCTTATTAAATATTTTTCTTTATTTTCTTTATTTTTTATTTCTTTTTCCATTATTATTATAACTTCTATAATAATAATTATATTTTTAATTAAATTTATAATTTTTTAACTTTAAAATATTTTCTATTTATTTTTTAGGAGCAGGAGCATTGCGTTTCATATTTAATATTCCCATAATAGAAACAAGAGCAACAATATATAACATAAGATGAATAGGATATTTGCGAACAAAAGCAATAAATAAGAATATTAATAAACCAACTAAAATAGGTAATAATGCTAAATAAGGAACGCAATCAGCACTTTTAGCTTCATAAACGTGACGTAAAAGAGCGGCATAACCACAAGTTGTTAAAAATATAGCAGTTAAAATTAAATAATAATAAGGTGATGACATTTTTTTATTTATTCTATTTATATTAAATATTTTTATTTAATATAAATTTTATAAAAAAATATTTAATAAAAAATATTATTTAACATAAAAGAGTTTGTGCAATAATTCCACAAGCCAAATATGGATCCATATTTGCTGCAGGACGGCGGTCTTCAAAATAGCCACATTTATTTTCAAAAGTAGTATTTGGAATTCGTATTGATGTATTTCGTGTACCAATTCCATAAGTAAATGTATTAATATTTCCCGTTTCGTGTTCTCCAGTTAAACGATAATTATTATCTTCACCATATACTGTTAAATGCTCATTATGTTTTTCTTTTAATAATTCCATATATTTATATATAACTTCTAATCCATGCTCATTACGACTTTCTTCAGTTGAAATATTAATATGAGCACCGCTTCCATTCCAGCATTCTTCAAATTCAGGAGATCGTAATGGTTTTGGATGGAAAGTTACATCATAATTGTTCATTTCAGCAATACGTTTTAATATATATCGTGATACCCATAAATCATGAGCACCTTTAATTCCAATACACGGTCCTACTTGATATTCCCATTGATTAGGTGCTACTTCGGCATTAATACCGGAAATAGGAATATTCATTTCTAAACAAACTGCCATGTGGTTTAGTGCTATTTTTCTTTGTATATAATACATATTATTTGAACCAACTCCACAATAATATGGCCCTTGAATATATTTATTATTATTTGTAGTATCATAAGGAATAAAATCAACTGGATATTTAGTACTTGGTTCAACAAAAAAGTATTCTTGTTCAATACCAAACCATATTTTACTATTTTGAACATTTTCATTATCAAAAATTTTTTTAGCATATTGATAATTAGACCCATTTACAGAATTTCCATTTTTATCAACTGATTCACATAAAAATAAATAGAAAAGATAATTATTTATTTCTTTTTCAGTACTTTTAAGTAGCGGATTATTATATATTGCAACTGGTTTTAAAATAACTTCTGAATCTTCTGTTGTAGCTTGATTACATGAAGAACCATCATAATTCCAAATAAACATTTTATTATTTGTAAAAATATTATTATATTCATCAATTTTCATTACACGAATTTTGGAACGCAATTCACCAAAACCATCCAACCAAACATATTCAATAATTGCTGTCATTATAAGAATAAGAAATCTACGGTTTCTTATGAACTTCCCTTTATATCAATTGGGAACCTAGGTTCCCAATGACCCTCCTCTTTTTATTATGAATTTGTTAAAAAAATATTAATTTGTTAAAAAAAAAATTTAATTTGTAAAAAAAAAATTAATTTGTTAAAAAAAATATTTAATTTGTTAAAAAAAAAAAATTTAATTTGTTTAAAAAAAAATTTAATTTGTTTAAAAAAATATTTAATTTGTTAAAAAAATAGTTTAATATAAAAAGAGGAGGGCCATTGGGAACCTTAGGTTCCCAATTTGTGGATTTTGTATAACCACTCTTTAAGTTCTGGTATATCTTTACCATCAATTTCTTCTAAAATATCATCAATATATAATTTATATATATCACTACGATTATTTTCATTTAATGTACCTATTTTAGATATAGCATTTTGTAATCGGTTTTTACTCATTTGTGCTTTTGCTTTATTTTGCCAATCTTTAAGAGTGTTTTGTTCTGGTTCTGATTTATTTTTTATTTTTTTTTGTTGTTTACTTTCTGTAAATTCAGGTATTTTTAATTTAATAATTATTTTTGTAGGTAAATATTTATTAATTATTTTTGTAGGTAAATAATTATATATATCTTCTTCATTTTGAAACATACTTTTATCAATAGCTTTCATATTTCGAAGTATAACTCCTTCAGCTTTATTTATTTCTAATTTTGGTAAACCTAATATTTCAGGAATAGTTGAATTATAATGTATATTATGTTGTAATGCATCTTCAAATTTTTCATAAATTGATAATGGTTTAGCATATAATAATTGTACAGATTCAAATATATTACAAGATTCTTCATAATCTAAAAAATAACCATTTACTTCATTATTTTTTTTGACATAAATATCAAAAGCATAAAAATGTAAATCTGGTGAATAATATACTTCTTTTTGAATAGCTTTATATTTTGATTTCATATTTGGATATATTCCACCGCATAATTCTCCAAATATAATAATTTCTTCTAAACCGCATGTACTATATTTTTCATTTAACATTTTTATAATAATTTCAATTTTAGGTATTGTTTGTGGTAATATTTCTTTATAATCAAAAAATAAATCATTTTCTTCAATAAAAGATGTTCTTTTAATATATTTTATGGAATTTGATTCTTGAAACCAATGAAATCCAAAATTAGCACCATGAACTTTTTCACAAACACACCAGTTATCTATTTTTTTACATAATTCAATTAAAACAGGACTAAGATTATTTAGGTTATTTATTTTATGATAAGGTATAAAATTCATTATAAATACAAGAAACCTACTAGTTCTCTCTTATTAGGAATGAACTTACCTTTTATATTCAAATAAATTGTTTCCCGAACTTTTTTATAAATTTATTTTGTATAAAATAAATTTATATATTCTATAATATTTTTTTATAACATATTTTTTATAACATTGTTCGGGAAACAAATGTATTAAATAAATATTAAAAACGTTATTCTTTATCTTTATTTTTACCAATAATGTAGCCAAAAAACATTCCTAATACAAAATTAAAAAACTCATCACAAGGTTCACATTCAGGACCTTTACCATAATTATATGTGCTAAACCGTTTACAACCAACAGTATATGGAATATGTCTAAAGCGATCAATCTGCTTACCAAAGATGATACAAGATTGACGTTGTTTTATTAAATTTTTTGGAATAATTTTATAAATTTTATTCATTTTTAATATATATTTTTATATCCTTATATCTTTTATATATCTTTTATATTAAATTATAACAAAAATGATTTTTATAATTTTATAAAATAATTAATTTGTTAAAAAATATGATTTAATATAAAAAGGAAGTTCATAAGAAACCATGGGTTTCTTATATTACTTGACAATTCTATAAGAAATACTTAAACCAACTTCTGGGTCATTTCTTAAAATCTTTACCATTTGGTCTGATTTCATTGCATAATATTTAGCAACTGGATCAGTAATACTCATTTTAGGAAATTTATTTTTAGTTGCTTGATATTTTTCTAATACTTCATTTTCTTCTTCTGGAGTAAGAAGAACATGTTTAGGTACAAAAATATGTTTAGTAATATTAAATGTCATTTTTTGTTGTTCAAAAAACTCAACATTTTTATAAAGTGGTTTACTCTTTTCTTTTAATATACTTGTACTCTCTTTATCCTTAAGCAATATAATAATACCAATATTATCATCATTATATTGATTTACAATTTTTTGAACAACACTTTTCATATCATTTTTACCAAATGCTTTATCAACGTGGAAATAAACATAATATTTTTTTTTGTTTACTATAGTTTTATCTTCATTTTCAATATATAAATCAATATTTTTTTGGTCATATTGAATAGAAAATTGTTCAAAAGTAATTGCTAACATATGACTTGGAATAACATAACCTCTATCACTAATCATTTCAAGTACGGTTTGACGAACTTTGTATAAATTCTTCTTTTCTTGAAAGTTCATTTTTGATAAAATATATTTATACTATATTATATAATTATATCTTTTCTTTTTATATTACTTATTTATTAATTTTAAAAATAGTAAAAATCATTTTTTTGTATTTTTTTAATAAAATATTATTCGTTTACTTAAATTAAAATAATTTATATATTAATTTAGAACAAATTTTATTAATTTAAAAAATAATGAATCAAAATATAATAGTATATGGTGATTTTACATTAGATTTAAAAAAATATCCACGAAAAGGAACATCTAAAGAAAATACTGATATTATTATAATAACATTTTTAATGCACGAAGAATATTTAACAAAATGTGCTAAATCATTAGACGATGCAATTAAATATTTTAATGGATGTAAAGAATATTTTTATAATTATCATACTCCAGATAATATTATAAAAAGATATAGTGCTAAAGAAATTATTCAATTACATACTATGTTAACAAATCATCCTTTAAGAACAATGAATGATTATTATAATTTTATGAAAAATTTTCAATATGCTGACCAATGTTATATATCATATTTAAGATGTAAAGATTTTTATATGAATCTTTTTAAATCAATAAAAAATGCAAAAGATGCTCATTTTGAACGACGAGATTATTTTTATAAAGTAATTCCACCAATGGAAATATATGGATTTATGAAAAATAATATAGCTGGTCAAGTATATAGTGCATATGAGTTAATGGAATTATTTACTTTTACACATTATTTAAAAAATCATAAAATTATTAAAGAGTTACCAATACCATCATTTGTACCTAAAATAAATGAAGAAGAAAATAATAAATATATGAAGCGATTATATGAAATACCTAAAGAAAATAATATTTTAGAAAATGTAAAAGAAAATAAAATTGTTAAAAATAGATTTAAAAAAATAGTAAAAAAAGAAATAGAAGAAGAAGATGAAAAAGAAATAAATATTATAGAAAATAATTTAAAAGAATTAACTTTTGAAAATTTTAATAAAAATCATTATCAAATGCAAAATAATTTTGAAAGTAAAAATCGTATTACAAATACTTCATTATGGGATTCAAATCAATCATCTATTTTAAATTAATTTTTTATTAAAAATAATTCATTTTATAATATATTTAAAAAAAATATATTATAAAAATATAGATATTAAAAAAAATTATAAATGTCAACTACTGATTTATTAAACGGTCCTATTGAAGATATTCCTACTTGGAATGTCAAAAATAATCCAACTGTTGAAAATTTAAATTCCGCTGGTCAAATTACAAACATTACTCCTTTATTTTATGCTATTTTACAAAATCAACAATTTTTAGATGTTATTCTTCGTCTTAAAAATATGGCTCGTAATTATTACAATAGCAGTCGTAAAAACTTTTGCTCCACTGTTAACCTTACACCAGTAAATGGATTTAATCAAGAACGTATTACTATTTATCTTCCTACTGCCGGTGGTTTATTAACAACTGACCCTTTATATGTTGATTATGATTATATTCATCGCACTCTTTTAATGCGTATTCTTCCAAATGGTGTTTTACCTACTAAATGGTCTGATAATATTAACCGTACTACTGGTGTTGTTGAATCTGCTTCAGTTCCTGTTGATATGCTTACTGATAATGAAAAAGTTGTATATATGTATTTAAAAAATGCTGATTTTTTCACTCGTGTATTACAACTTTTTAAAAACTCTTTCCAATATTATAATGACCAAAAATTCCAATGCTACAAACTTGTTTTCCCAAGTGACTTTTATGAAGGTACTGAACAAGAAAGAACATTTGTTATTACTACTGAATATATGAGAACTATTTATCGCAATTTCTTATATAATCCTCGTTATATTCCTTATCAACCATTACCATCACCAATTTGTGTAACTGCTCCGGCTCCTTGTGCTGCTTGGGACCCACAAACTCAACCCATATAAATGGGGAACCGCTTAACACGTTACGGTTCCCCATATCCCCTCCCGCTATAAGGATTTGATTTAAATATAAACTTTTTAACAAATATTAATTTGTTAAAAAAATTAATTTATAAAAAAAATATTAAAATGATATATCTCCCCGAACAATGTTTATAAAGAATATTTATTCAATAATTGAAACATTTCATTTATAAATATGCTCGGGGAAATAATTTCTTTATATTAAATTTAAAAAAATAATTATTTATTAAAAGGGAAAGGTACGGAAAACCGATATTTTATCTTATGAATCCCATAAATGGGATTCATTGATAAATAACCCTTTGGTAGGTTTTCTGTTCTTATTCAACATCTGTATCACATTCTTCATCACATTCATCATCAACATCTTCATTTTCACTATCTGTATCACGATTTGCATTTATACAATCTGGGCAATAACCACAATATTCTTCTTCATCTTCACCATAAATTTCATCATATGATTCTAAATAAGATCTTAAATAATATTTTGACATTTTCATATTATTAACAATATTATTAATATTTGGTTTACCATAATGCTGAACTAAAAATTCATAAAACCGTTTTAGAAAATTTGAACTTGTTTCTTCATAATCTACAATTTCCATATAATAAAGAACGTGTGAATCTGTATACATGTCTTTATCTATTAGCGTATAAAAATTTGTAAAAGTTTCATTTATCATTAAAAGATTAGGACTTGGCACTTCTTCATTCCAAACTCGTCCTACAACAACTTTTTGATTATTTTCATCTTTTTTCCATTCTATTGGAATAAATTTACTTTCAATATTTGTTTCTTTTTCAATATGTTCTGAAATTTTATATTTAATTACTTTATATTTTTTTTGAATACATTTATTATATAAATCTTCACCTACATTTTTATCAACAACTATAGATATTGTACCTCGGTGACCATATTTTTTAGGACTATCTTTTTTTGAAGCATTATATGATTGAAATACGATTCCAAAATGTGATTGACTTATATTTTTAAGGATTTTAATATCTTTTTTTGTAAAATTATTATAATCAGCATATTGATAATATGTTTCAATAGATTTATTTAGATAAATATGTGAATGAATACACATATGATCTAAAAATTTAAGAGTATATTTAGAAGAAGCCATTTTTTTATTAAATATAATAATTATTATTTTTAGTTTATTTTTTTCTTTTTTATTTCATTTTTATATTTTTGTTAAAAAAATATTTTTATAAATATATTTTAATATTAAAAATAAGGTTATAAATAAAAGATAATATATCATTTATTTTATATATAAAAGAAAAAAATGGGAATTTACACAAGTGACATTGTTTATGGAATCAAAATTGAACAGAAAAATAACACTGAAAATTATGATTTAAGCAATGAGTTTATTATACTTTATGAAAAGTATAATAATGATAAAAAAGAGTTTTCAAAATCAGCTAATGCTGATTTTATTAGTTGTCCTGAAAGGGAACTTACAAAAGAAGAAAAATTAGAAGCACTTTCTTTTTATGAAGCTCTTGAAAATAAAAATAAAATACGATTTTTTATATATACAGAATGTGCAACATCTTATGATTTAGATGATGTACCTTTTATGACGTGGACACGTGTTGATAAAGATGAGTTTTATGATTTACTTCAAAAATAATTTAATACCAATAAGGAAAACAAAAATTAGTTGAATTCAAAGTTAATATACCATCATCAGACCATTTTTTTTCAGTTTCTGTAAAAATTGTTCTTATACGTTCTTCTTGTAATTGTCCATTTTTATACCATTTTTTATAAGTACCATTATGATTCCAATTTTGATATAATTCATCTGTATGTGTTCTACCATTTTTATATGATGCTTCAATAGCCAATATTCCATTTGCATACCATACTTTACATAGTCCATTTAGTTTATTATTTTTATATAATTTTTCCGATTTTAATATTTCATTTTCATACCATTTTTGTTGTAATCCTTCTTTTAGTCCATTTATATAATTTGTCTTTTCACACAATAGTCCATTTTTATACCATTCTGTATATAACCCATTGATACCATTATTTATATAATTACATTCTTTATGAATCTGATTATTATCATACCAAGATTTATATAATCCATTTAATAATCCATTCATATAGTTTGATTCGCTTTCTATTGTTCCGTTAAAATGATATGTTTTACAAATACCATTTAGTAATCCATCAACATAATTTGATTCACTTTTTATGTGACCATTAAAATAATATGTTTTACAAATACCATTTCTTTTTCCATCTTGAATACTTATTTCATCTTCTTTTATTTTAATATTATTTCTACAATAAGGACAATTTATTTCATCTTTTTGAATATTTTTAATGTAATCATTAAAACATTTTTTACAAAAAGTATGTTTATCATTACAAAATTTAAGTATTTCAGTTTCACCAAAACTTTCCATACAAATCATACAATCAAAATTACTCATTTTTAATATTCTTTAATAATACAAATAAAATAAAAATAAAAATAAAAATAAGTAAAACACAAAATCATTTTTTTTTATTTTTTTAATATAAAGAACTTTTTAATAATATAAATATATTATTAAAATTATAAAATGGGAAATTTTTTATCAAATTTATCTTATAAACATATTATATATGTAATTGTAGCTATTATTGCTGTTTATGGTATTTATTATTGGTATCAAAATTATGGAAAACAAATGATTGAAAGTAGAAAACAAAAAGTAATTGAAGATGATTCTGAAAAGTTAACAAATCAATTAAAAGTTGAGCATATGAATCAAGTCCGTGAAGAATCAAATACACGTATTAAGAATAGTGATGGAGAAAAACTTTATAATACATCATTATATCCTTTTTTTGATATAAATGTTGGAGACCAAACATTAGGTCGTGTACATTTTGAACTTTTTGATGAAATTGTTCCACGAACTTGTATGAATTTTAGAACATTATGTATGAAATCTGTTACTGGAAAAGGTGAAGCAGATTATAAAGGAGTACCATTTCATCGCATTATTAAAAATTTTATGGTGCAATGTGGTGATACAACAAATGGTGATGGAACAGGTGGAATGTCTATATATGGACGAAACTTTGAAGATGAAAATTTTGAATTAACACATAATCAAGAAGGTTTATTATGTATGGCAAATGCTGGACCGAATACGAATGGTTCACAATTCTTTATTACGACAAAAGCACCATTAAAACATTTAGATGGAAAACATGTTGTTTTTGGAATGGTTGTTAAAGGATATGAAATAATTAAAAAGATTGAGAAACTTCAAACAAATCAAGATGATAGTCCAACAGTTCCGGTATATGTAAGTAATTGTGGTTTAGAAGAGTTAGAGTAAAAATTAAAAATAATTTTTATAAAAAATAAAATTATAAAAAATATATAAAAAATGATTTTTATATATTTTATAAATAAAAAGAAAAATTAATAAATAAAATATAAAGTATAATATAAAAAATGTATATTAACTTATTAAATATACCACAATGGGTTTTTGAAAACTCTGACTTTTTAAGTACATTAAAAGAAGATTGTTTAAATGAAATAGAAAATAATAATAATTATTATATACCATTTTTAGATGATTATGATTCTACATTTGATTTTTCACTTATTTTTGAAAAAAATAATCATTATTTAAATCTTGATAATTATTTTGCCATTTATTTGGATATATTTAAATTTATTGATTTTATTGGATTTGAAATTCCATTTAATAAATTAATTGCACCAAAAAATTATGATAATATAGTTCATTTATTAATTGACAATAATGATTTATATAATCATTTTGTATCACAAATTGTTGGAGTTCAACATTATGCCTTTCATATTCAAAAATTTAATAAAAATAATATGAATGAATTAGATATATATTTAAAAAAAAGTATTGAAAATGATGATTATGAATGGATACTTTGGTTTATAAAAAATGTAAATAAATTAAATAATTATGAACATATATTATTTAATTTTGATTATACTAATGTTTCAACAAAAACATTTGATTTATTATATAGTGTAAATCGTGTATTTTATCCAAATATGTGTGAATCTATTATTAAATATCGTAAAAGTGAATTATTTGTTAAATATATTAATAATATAAAACATATATATTATGATGAATCATTATTGCGACTAGCATTTGAACGAAATCCAAATGAAGATTTAACTATTCATATGGAATTTGTAAAATTAATGTTAAATAATGGATATAAATTTCATTTTGTATATGAATATTCTAAAAATACGTATTATTCAAATAATCCACTATTAATGCATTATATGTATAAAAATTATAAAGAACAAATTAATAAAAATGTTGTTGACATTTGTCCAGTATTACACAGTATATCATTTAAAAATAATATATGTAATTTTAATGAAAAAATTCAAATATTAGAATTTTTTATAACAAATTATACAAAAACAGTTCAAATGGAAAAGTTGCTTAATTATATTTTTTCAATAAATAGTAAAACTGATAACTTAAATAAAAATATTTATGATTTTAATTTTATATATATATTAATTGAACGCACTGGAAATCTAAATAATATATATTCATATATGGTTTATTTATATTTTAATTATAAACTTGGAATAGAAACTTATATTGAAAGTTGCAAAAATAAAGATAATGGAAATTATGATATTAATAAATTTAGAAATACTTTTAAATATGTATTATTATTTAGAAATGTTGAATATATTGATTTTTATATTAAAAATAAGTTATATATAAATGATGGATTTATTGAAAGTGATTATTTAAAATGCATTTTATATGATGTAAATCTTTTTAAAATGATTTATAAACATAAAATTGGAAATATTCAATTAAATGATAGCTTATTTATTTCTGCTTATGAAAATCATAATATGCATATTATATTATTTATGATTCAAGAAAAATATGTACCATCAGAACGTGTTAAAGTAATTATTAAAAATGATTATATGCAATCAGTTGATATAAATCAAGTTGAAAAAAATGGAGTTATTGAAGTAACAAAATTTTATACAAATACTCAATTTGAATATAAAGAAAAAATTTATAATATGATTTGTGTAAATTAAAATTTATGTAAATTAAAATTTATGTAAATTAAAATTTATGTAAATTAAAATTTATGTAAATTAAAATTTGTTAACAAATATTTATTTTTTATAAATTAAATTTATATTTTTTATACAAAATAAAATACTATATATAAAGATTTTATATACAGTATATAAAAGAAATTGTTTAATTATAATTTTATAAGTTTAACAATTTTATAGTTTATTAATAATTTATTATAGTTTTATGAGTGAACGAAAAAACAGTTTAAAAAAAGTTTCATTTGTATCAAATTCTTTAAGTTATAGTAAGGAAGAAATAAAAGGAGTGTTAAGTGAAGTTATTTATTTTAATTTTTATGAACCATTTAATTTTTCAAATAATGATTATAAATATAATTGTTATTATATAAATTATGAAGATTATGAAAATAAAGTAAATCGGTTTGATAGTTTTGTATATATAAAAACAAATTATGGATATATTAAGTATAAAATGCAAAAGCGAAAAAAAGTAATTATAGATTTTTATTATAAAAATAATTTAAGTGAAGCAGAGATTATAGAGTGTGGCAAATTAATTGAATTACATATTAGTGGTTATGAATATTTTGAAAGTTGTGATAATAAAGTATTTTCAAATGTCATTGAATTAATTTAATTTTTATAATATTTAATTTTTTTATATAATATTTTTTAATATATAATATTTTTTAATATATAATATTTTTATGTATTAAATTTAATTTATTTTTTTATAATATTTTTATTTACATTATATAATATTTTAGTAATTACATTCCTTTTACCAAAACATCATAAAAATCATATTTAATGAGTCCAGTTTCAAGGTCTGTATATACAATATTTGAGCCATTTGTTGACCAAATTAATGTTCCTTTCTTCTTTTCATCTTCATTCTTCTTATCAACAATATGTGTTTTATCAACAGCATATGTTGGAAGAGCAATAGATTGAGAAGCAATATAATTAAGTAATGTGTAAAACATTTCTTTAGAAAATAATAAAGGTTACACCCTTTTTAAGATAAATGGGACAGTTTTTATTTACTTTTTATTATATGTTTTTTTGTTAATAAATGTTTATTATAGTTATCTATACTAAATATTCCGTAATCACAACATTCACAATAATAAG
>JACCED012309961.1_pt1 | contig 12921 bp, 13 predicted proteins | sample 7455021 | NCBI WGS metagenome assembly JACCED01 (sample SAMN15323456, study PRJNA562643) | freshwater metagenome | isolation source: river surface water | place: USA:Blue River Watershed | collected 2017-08-19
GCGCGTTTATTCACAACCAATCCCTTTTTGATCTCCAAGAACAGATCGTATTCATAGGTGCTGGCATAGCCACCATGGATGTACTTAAGTAGACTACCTTGGGGTAGTCGAATTTCCCCCGAGAACCAATGGGCAAATACTCCATCTGGAAATCCAGGAAAAATATCCTCCAAGTTAGCAATATCCTCGTAGGACCGGTGTGCCTGAAGGGCTACTAAATAAAGACCTTCATTAGGTTCCGTACCTTTAATTTCCCATGTGCCCTCATAACCTCGCCAACAGGCGGTGTGGGGAGATACAAACTCAATCCCAGTTGCCCGCAAATAGGGGTCTAAGGGATTACTAAACATCATCAGTTCTTTGCCACCGTAAACCAGGGTTTCAGATACTTGCGCTGTCATAGGGCTCCAAAAATGATTAAGTGAAGACGAATATGGCAGAAACAAAGCTCATAGGGTGAGCCAAACCCCTAATAAGGGAAAGTCCTAAAAGTGAGCTCAATTTATGAGCCACAAAGTTCTTAATCTATTAGCCCAAATCCAGAGAGGGCTTATGATAATCTCCATCACGCAATTACGGGAAGACTGGCTAATGCGAGCAGTGGCTCATTTAGAGCCAATATTCCGAAAGAATGGTTATCAAATCCCGCAAGTAAAAGTATCAATTGGCTTTCCAAGTACCGGAGCAAAAAGTAGACACCTTGGACAGTGCTGGGGGAGAAAATCATCCGAGGATGGGATAAATCAGATATTCATTGCACCAAACCAAGTCGACCCCGTAGAAGTCCTAGATACCTTAACCCATGAATTAGTTCATGCTGTAGATGATTGCAAGAGTGGTCACGGAGAGGGTTTTAAGAAGATAGCGACCGATGTTGGGCTAAAAGGGCCCATGAGAAGTGCTGGAGCGAGTGAATATCTCAAGCAAGATCTCATCAAAATTGCACAAGCACTCGGACACTTCCCCCATGCAAGACTATTGGTATCAAGAGGTGCATCAAGAGCAGGAATTAAAAGACCGGGGGCGAAGTGCGCAAAGTGTGGTTATGAAATTGTCATGATGAAGCGTTATCTTCAATATGGACCCCCAATTTGTCCTAAGGATGTGGAGAACATGGAACAAACTGGAGATTGGAAAGCTTAAATTAATTTAATGGTATGAATTTCTTATTCTCTAATTGTCTTAGGGCGGGTTTAATAGCAGCAGATTTTCCTTGAAACCCTAATGTATTTTTTCGTAGTTGTGCTTTTAATATGGAAAGAGGATCTTTTGCATTAAAAGTGAATAGGTTTTCTTTTAGTATTTGGGAATATATTTCTTCAGCACTCAAAGGAGAATTTGTTTTCTTTAATACAACTAAAGCAGCATCAAGCATTGTCATATTGCTTTCACTCCATCGGAATAATGATTTAAGGGTTTAATAAATCGTATTCTAATCGACTGCATCAGTTATGATTTGAGTAAGGATTTTTTGAGCATAATCATTATCTTATTGATTTTAATAATGAAAAATTAACCCTGAAACATGATTTCTGAAAAAATAAAAAAACTAAAAGACCGATACCAAAATGGTAGGGACAATATTGGAAGAGACCTTATAGGGGTTTGTCTTAGTGAGTGCAGTCTTTATAGAAGAGGTACAGGATTTTTTAGCGGAAGTGCACTAAAGGCTTACGCCGCAGGTATTGATCATGTGCTTAAAGAAGATGTCAAAATCGAAATTTTATGCAGCCCGATTATTCAAGATAGAAAATTAATTTCAATATTGCGTGAGAATAGTACCCCGGAAAAAAGACAAAAAACCATACAGGAGGTAGCTGACCTAGTTGTATTATCTGCTGTTGGGTTCGGTATGGATCAAGACAGAGGTGATTACCGTTCCATTCTTTTATCTTATTTAATTGCTTCTGGTCAGTTAGAGCTAAGATTTGCTATTCCTAAAAATTATGAATGGCCAGAAGAGCCTGCTAATGATCAAAACATATACCATGTCAAAAATGGTTATTTTAAATTTGATGATGATCAATTTGTGGCTTTTGATGGATCATTCAACGAGAGTGATTCGGGACACCAACATCATATAGATAGGACAATGGTTTTTAGAAGTTGGATACAGGAAGACAGGGCTAGGGGGTTATCAGTTATTGATGATGTCGATAACGACTGGGAATCAAAAAATGAATTTATAGAGGTTTTTAAATTAAGCGAAAAAGCTTTGAAATTGATAAAAACCAGTGCTCCTGAAAAGCGTCCATTTCCTCCTAAAGGAGCTCTTCCTAAGCCAGCACCACAGCCAGAGCCTGTCCAAAATATGTGGAAGCACCAAGATGAGGCCATTGCAAAGTTTATAGCTGAAAGACGTGGCATATTAAATATGGCAACGGGCACCGGTAAAACACAGACCTCACTAAAGATTATTAGAAAGTTGTTTTCAGAAGGTACTATTAAAACAATCATTATTTCGACCGAGGGAAATGATTTACTTAGTCAGTGGTCGGCACAAGTAAGCAAGTTGGTTTTAGAGCAGCCTGGAAAGCTTCGCTTATATAGGCATTTTGGCCCAACATATAGAGACATACAAAATTTCTTATTGGATAAGAAAAATGCAATACTAATTACCTCTAATGAAAATCTAAATAAAGCACTAAGAAATCTAACGCCTCAAGATAAGCGAGAAACGTTGCTGATTCATGATGAAGTACATAGAGTAGGCAGCCCGGCCAATAGAAAATCATTGGAAGGTTTGAGTAATGATATAGCTTGGGTGCTTGGATTAAGTGCTACGCCCGAGCGCGAGTATGATCAAGATGGAAATAAATTTATTGATGAATATATTGGACCGATCATTTTTGAGTATGGATTGGAGAGCGCGATTAAAGATGGAATTTTATGTCCCTTTAACTACTATTCAATTGATTATCAAAGCACACAGGAAGATAGGAATGGAGTGAGTGCTGTATATGCACAGAAAGCTGCAAGAGAGGCAGGGGGGAATCCGATGTCAGATACTGAGCTGGCCATTGCGATTTCTAAGGTATACAAGTTATCAAAAGCAAAGCTTCCTCTATTCGATGCCTTTATTGAACAAAATCAGCAGTTTTTAAAAAGATCAATCATATTTGTTGAAGAAATGAAGTACGGAGAAGAGGTGCTGGAAATTATTCATAAATATCGACCAGATTTTCATACCTACTATGCAGATGATGAGGTTGAAACCTTAAAAAGGTTCGCAACTGGCGAGTTGGAATGCTTAGTTACTTGTCATAAGGTATCAGAAGGCATAGATATAAAGAGTTTAGAAAATGTCATTCTATTTGCATCAGCAAAGGCTAAATTAGAGACCATTCAACGAATTGGTCGGTGCTTGCGAGTAGATCCAAATAATAAGGGTAAGATAGCGAATGTTATAGATTTTATTAGGAAAGATGGCGGCCTAAAATCTACTGATGAAGAGAGAAGTGATTGGTTGACTGCGCTTTCACAAATTAGACCAAATTAATTATGAGCTTAGAAAATTTAGATAAATCTATTACAGAGTCGGTAATAGAAATTGTAGAGAAGAATAGTCAACCAGCAGATCTTGCAAATAAGATTTTGTCATGGCTAGATGCCGTCCATTCAGGACAAGAATCCCTTGACGATAAAAATTCCTATTTAAATAGGATTGAAGTGTTGCTTGATGCAACAAAAACGGATTGATATGGCTACTGAGATTAAATTAATAGGTTGGTCAGCAAAAGGTTTTCGCTGTCCCGATCATCAAGTTGAGCTTATCAATCAACATGGTGAACCTTATCATGTTACTTTGATTCAGATGCCCAATGGAACCGGTAAAACAACTACATTAGAGTTGTTGCGCCTTACTTTATCGGGTGGGGCATCCAATCAGACTACTCAATATATTAGGTCCTTTGCTAAAGAGGAAGATGCGGTAGCTCCTGGGGTTATGGAGGTTAGACTGCTTGTTGATAAGAAAGTTGTGACATTTGTCATGACTTTTGATTACTTGCAAGGAAAAGCAAGCTATAAAACTACATATCGATCAGGCCAAAATTCAGGCTTTGTGGCGCCACAGGAAATTAAAAAATTTCTGAACCCAGAGTTTATTAATTACTTCATCTTAGATGGTGAATTGGCTGAAAAACTTCTAAATAACCAGCAGGCCGCTGCCCAGGATGTAATAGATGCTCTTTTTCAGGTCGACTCACTAAAGAAAATCGGCAACCGAATTGAGGAGTACTGGTCCCAAGTGGCAGCTGGCGTTACAACACGAACTGCGCAGGGCTACAACAGGCAGAAGAATTTAGTAGATGAAATTAAAAATCGGTTACATATTCTTGAGCAGGAATGTACTAAATTGGATGCAAGGATCCAAAAATTATCAACTGAATTAGCTGAGCAGAAATCAGAGCATCAAGCTGCAATTGAGAATAATAGAGCGCAAAACTCAGAATTACTAAATGCGCAAACAAGACTCCACGAGTTAGAAAAGGAGCAGATTTCAAAAACTACTTCATTGCTTGATTTATGCGCCTCCCCTCAAAATTTATCCGGAGTATTTGCAACTTCAATTTTAAATTTAAAATTGGGATTAGACCGTGTCAAACTACCTGAAGCAGCAGCAAGAGAGTTCTTCGAGGAGTTGTGCGATGAGCCTGAGTGTATCTGCGGGCGGGAAATAAACCCTGAAATTGCAAATACGATTAGGGCTAAAGCATCACAATATCTAGGTTCGGATGATGTTTCGCTATTAAATTCCCTGAAGACTGCAATTGATGAGGCTGTCGGACAGGATCCGCAAAAACATAGATTGGCTCTGAATGATCAAATTGAAGGGTTGACAGAAAAAGTCAGAGCAGTAAATGAGGCCAGGACCTTAGTTGAGGAGCTAACTCAAAAAGCAAGCGAAATTGATCCTCGAGTTAAACAGGCCCAAGATGAGATTGAAAGACTCACTAGGGAGCTCAAGGAGGCAGAGCTTAATAGAGCTAAGTATGATAGCCAAGAGAATCCTGCACAAATTGATAGTATCTATGGACTTGACGTGCTAAGAAGTAGGCTTGCAGAGGCAGAGCAGTATCTTGCAGAAATTACTGGTACATTAGCAATTAGACAGAAGACAGCCATCATCAAATCTATTTTAGATGATGCTTATAACAGTGCGACTAAAAAAATCTCTACCGAATTGGTAGAGGAGACAAATGATAATTTAAAAAAATGGCTGCCTAATAACAATCTTGAAGTTGAGAGTATTCATGGGCACTTAAGATTAAAAGGGAAGGCCAAGGGTAGCGTAGGAGAGAACCTTTCTGTTGCCTATGGATTTTTATCCACATTGTTTAATAGGACTACGCATTCGTTACCCTTCATTGTTGATAGTCCTGCCGGAGCCCTTGACAATACTGTAAGACGGAGTATTGGAGAAACGATACCTCAATTAACTAGTCAATTCGTTACTTTTATTATTTCATCAGAAAGGCAAAAATTTATTGATGAAGGTATCGAGAAAGCTACCGATGATATTCAATACATAACAATATTTAGAAAGCGGATCTCAGATTACTTAATCTCTGCAGAAAAGTATGAACATACAACAATTTCTGATGATGGTGTGATGGTTGATAGTAAAGAATTTTTTGAACATTTTGACTTAATAACCGATTAAATATATGGCTGATTTTAGAATCCTTAAGGATGCAAGACCCTGGTTCAAGGACCTATATTCGAAAGAAGAAGGCTTGGTTATTGACTTCGAAATTTATTATTTTTGTTTGATGGCTGGCCTTGCATCTGGTAAGAAGCGAAGCGATTTAACAACTACCGAGACAACCGAATTGGTTCAGCACTTTCCTGGGCGATATAAAGAAAGAGGAAAAATTATCGTAAGCCTATTTCTAGCTAGATATTTGGCTGGTCTCGGCGTTACTTTGACTGATAAAAAAACTGCACATAATCAAATTTCAAAATTAATTAGTCCAACATCACCAAATTATCTTAGTGATGATGGAATGAAAGAATTAAATAAGTATGCCGCAGCTGGATACGATGAAATTATTGGGTGGTTTGAGGATCGACCAAGAACATTGGAATCATTTCTTAGGACTTTTGCATTAAAGATAGACGCCCAAGTTCAGCCTATAAATATCTAAATAACTTAAATTAGCTCGAATATTTTTTCTATCGGCTCAGTAGTGGCATTATTTAAGTATGAAATTCCTCTATGTAAGTGCAGCTTGAAATATGAGTTAATTTCGTTTTTTGAAATCTCAATTCCATCTGATTGAGCCCTTGTTAGTAGTAAATTCAAATACAGGGTTTCAGCGCCGCCTGTAAAAGTTCTCCAGGACATCTCAATGGAGCTATCAGTAACAATGGCTTCGTTAGGCGGTGGAGATTTTTCCCTAAGCGAAAGACAGAACGCCCAGCGGCACAGAACGTTCCAGTTCTGTATCCCTGTTCTTCTTTTTAGGCTAATGAGTTGAATCCTTGCCTTCTCTGAAACTTTTACGTTATCAATGAAATTATTCATTTAAAAATAGCCTTCTTCAAATGATGACGATTGTAATTTTTCATCATAGTTAATTTTGTATTCAGCAGATATATAGGGTTTTAATGCCTTATAGTACTTTTCATTAACCTCTTCATCTGTTGAAAAGATAAGGACTTGAGAGCTAGCCATTGGAAAATAATTTTTAATAAGCTTTTCTCTATGTGGGCCATCAAGTCTCCCCAATGGAGTATCAATGACAGTGGGTAGTGTTTTACCTGATGATTTAGCTAAAGCCCACAAGATAGCTACGGCTAATAATTGGCGCTCACCAGCGGATAACTTACTCGAAGGCATTTCTTGCCCGTCACTGGTGCAGATATGAAGAGAAAAGTCACTAGGTAATATATTAAAACGTAAATTGAGATCTTTTTTTCTATGAAGAGATTGAAAGCAATCTGTTATTGAGATACCTAATTCCTGAATGTGGCTCTCTATTAAAGCATCTTTGAATTTAAGTAATGTATTTTTAGATTTTTGAGTATGGTGAAGAATTCTTTCCCCAATTTTTGTTGCAGAAGTTCTGCTGGCAATTTCAGAAAATTTATTTGTCAGAATTTTAGATATTTTCTCTAATTCAGCCTTCGCAGAAGATTCATTTTCATTGACGATTGCAATTTTAGTTTCAAGCTTTATTTTTTCACTTCTGAGTAAATTCAAGCTTTCGATAAGGTGTCTTACTTTTTCTTCTGCTGGGACTGCATGTAAATTTTTATTTATTATTTCTAGCTCAAAATTAATTTTTTCAAGATCGCCGAGTTTCGATTTGATGGTTGTTAAACAGCCATCCATCTCCTCATCAGTAGGGATCTCCGATAAGTTAATATCAATTAACGAGCCTCTACTTTCAAAATCAATTTCTTTAATTCTGTTTGATATTAGTTTCTTGAGTATTGATGAAAAGTTAGTATTATTTGCTATTTCATTAAAAGAATTTTCTAGAAATAGAAATTCTTTTTTGGTAATTTCAAATGTTTTTTGGTTATGCCCCGAACCTTCTTGAATTTTCTTGCGAAGATTTGTAATTAGATTTCTTATCGTTAGCAATGGTGCAATACCAGAAGCGAGCTCAATCAGCTCATTATTTAAAGCTTTCTTTTTTTCTGTAAGGGTGGCTAACGTTTCTTGAAGTTGATGTCTTTTAATTAAAAGGTCAGCACCTGATACTTTCATTTCCCCTTCTATTTTTGTAATTTTGTTTTCGACAATGTCTAGTTCAGTCCTCAATGACCCGGTTTCAGATTCAATGACTGATAACTTGTTACTCAATGTCTTTGCCAATGCTTCCTCATTCTCAATTGAGGATTTATCATCTTTATTTGCTATTTCAAGGGCTTTTCTTTTTTCAATCTGAGAAAGACTCTTTATTAGGTTATCGATAGAGTTAATACCAAGTAAAGAGTAAATACCGCTTTTAAGCATTGATGAGGAGCTGATTGGATCAGCAAGACCTTCAATTTTTTCTCCATCAAAGAAAAAAAGTTCAGAAATTTCAGATGGCATAAATTCTTCAACGAATTCACCCCATCTCTCAGATGAAATTGGATCAAATGCTCCATTTTTTATTACTTCAAAATTTTCTTTAATGCCAGAAGTTGATTCCCTCCATGTTCTAGTAATTTCAATATTTGATTCTTTTCCGCCCTCTCTAGTCCTGAAATCAAGACTTATTCCGGCCCCCAGCTTCTTGTGAACTTTATTGTTTATTAGGCTGCCAAGATATTGTTCATATGGTTGTTTACCCCTTCCAGCATTTTTTGCTAATTTTCCGTATAAGACAAGTTGCAATGCCTCTAATAGGGTAGTTTTTCCTGATCCGTTGTATGCCCCAAAAAGAATAATTGGTTTCTTGCTTTTTGGAGTAAGTTTAACGGTATGCTCGCCTTTATAGATGCCAAAATTAGTCAGCTTAATTTGATCAAGAATCAATTTGAGTCCCTCGTATCAATCTCTTCATGCGTTTCATATATTCCAAATTGATCAATTATTTTTTGAGTTTCTTCATAGGCATTTTCTATACCACTTGCTCTTAGTTTTGCAAATTCCAAAGCCTCTTCTTTGTTTTCGAAAGCACCATTTGTTAGAGCTTTTTCAAGTTCCTCGTAAATACCGTTCCTTCTTGAGGCAGTGGAATAATTACGTTCTATATTTAGGAGATTTCTAACTAATTGGTAATGCAAGTCATCTGAGCTGTCTGACTCGCTCGATATTTTTCTAAGTAATTTAATATCATCTCTTTTAAAAAGCTGTCCTTCATCAATGCTTTCAAATAAATACTCTCTGCCCGTGGCTTCATAATAGATTTGCGGTACGTTATCCTCAATTTCATTTTTTTCTTTGACCCAGATTCTTCTAATTTCTTCAACTTCTTCATCTGTGATAATTTGAAAAGTTTCGATTCCTGCAACATTTTTTTTCCTCACCTCCTCTTGGGCCTTTAAAAGTTCAAGAAGCATTTTTTCCCGATAGCTTTGCAAGTAAGGACCATGAACTAATTTGTCGTTGCCGGTCTCCTTGTCCTTCATTAGGGTTAGGCCGCCATTCATTCTTCTAAAATCTCTCTTTGGAAAGTCATCAGTTATGTCAAGATACTGATCTCTAAACTTTGCAAGTGGAGTCATCCATTCTTTGTCTTTATCATTATTAATCATTGCTTGCATTGATTTATCTTTATCTACTAAGGTGCAGACAAAACAACCAAATCTGCTATCCCCACAGCTTGGTGTTGATGTATCGACAACTAGGGGGCACTCGTTGTCTTGGGTCGCACCTCTATACATATTTAGTAAGTCTCGATTTTCATTTCCCCAGGGATTTTTATAGGTAACTAAATATTCCCAGACTTCATCGTTTGACCAATCAACGATTGGAGGATATATCCATACTCTATCTAGTTTTGGATTACCATTTCTACTTAACAATTCTCTTGTAGATCCCTCATAGCTTTCCATTGATTTTTTTCTTGCTCCGCTCTCGGCTTTTCTTGTTCCAAGAACAAGAATTGCTTCTCCATTCTTATCAACAACATCAATAATGAAATTATTTGAGGGGTTAATTTTTAGTCTGCTAGTGCACCATCTGAACATAGGCCTTGGTGCTGGATATCCGCGGCCAATAAGGTTAACCCAAAATCTATCTTCTAAAGCAGGAGTTAATCTCTTGGGCTCAATTGGCATTTTTTGTTTTAGGGCTGAGATTTTCATATTCTGAAGTGAAATTTCTACTGAAATAGCCACAACGGGATTTTCAACCAAAGTATCAGTACTAATTACATAAATTTTTTTATTTCTTTTTTCTTCAGGAAGTTCAAGCACTGCATTCCAGACTAGCTGAAGGCATGCTGTAGAGTCTTTTCCTCCGCTATATCCAATTACCCAAGGAAGATTATCACTTTGGTAAAGATCTTTTATTTGTCCGGTAATCCTTAAAACTTGGTTTTCAATAGCGTCAGGATCACTTTTTTTATCAATTTTGATATCAATTATTTTTTTATTCATCTTATCCTCGCTTATACGCTTGTTCTAATCTCTTCTCTTCTGGAGAGAGTTCTAAGCCCAATTTTTGTTTAATTACATTAGTAGTTAATGCCACATTGGTTGAATTTTTAGACACCTTTCCTGCAATCAAGGCTCTTCCTTCCCAGACCTTAGTATTTTGTCTTGACCAATCAATATTTTTAATAAGACTCAATTTCTTTTTCCAATCTTTTGGATTTTCATTAAGTAATTGATGCCCGGTGATTGCTAATGACTGAATTGCTATCCCATGTGAATGTAGGAAATCTTTTCTTATTTCTCCGGATGTCAGTCTACTTTTTCGCACCAATTCCCATTCAGGCATATATTTGGCAACTTCATCCCAATAGGCAATACAGATGTTCGCTGCTGCTTCAAGATCGGTAACTTGACTTCCATCTAAGAGTGCATGGCATCCTGTATATATAGAGCTAAGAGTAAAAAGTTTTTTTGAGCGCTCTGATAGGGTACTTCTTTCCATTTCAACTAAACCCTTAAAAGCATTTGCTTTTATTGAAACTAATTTAGCAATTTTTGACATGTCATTTCTGTGATCATATAAAAGCCCCAATGAGCGACTTGGTCTAATTGCATGTCGGTTTAAGTCTGCAAACATTTGTTGACTTCTTTCAAGTCCACGATCGATAAAGAAGACAACAGCTATAGACTCTTTTGATAAGGAATCATCTTCCTTGATTGCTTGTTCAATTGCAGCACGTCTATGTTGTCCATCATTAACCAGAATCCGAGCGCTCATATCGATCTTTAAAGTACCATTTCGCATTAGCTCCGTGGTGTCTTTAATTGGTATGAATTTCACATCACCGTCAATTGAAGCTGTGATCGCTGAGAAAACATAGTTATCTTGATTGGAAGTTATGTATCGAGCGATCTCTGGCACTCGTGATTTATTTAAAATTCTTTGAGCTCGCAGTTCAGGATTTAAATCTTCTTCATCAAATTTAAACATCTTGCTGACATGTCCAAGGGGACACATTGAAACGTAATACTCCCTGCCTGCTTGAATTCCACGAATTGCTGGAAATGTGTAGAAATGATCTGATATGTTTGACATAACCCACCTAATGTTGTTTGTTATTATTTTAACAAACATTTATTTTGTTTGTCATTTAAATAACAAACACAACTATTTAAATTTTTATTGGTTTTAAGTACATATCGTAGTATTAATGGGTCTAGGCTCATCAAATGAGCCATCCATGATGAGGCATAAACAAAACGACATAGTGTCGTTTTGTTGAGCTTATTTACGTAAAGACTTAGGGCTCCAGAGCATTTCGTAAATGGGGATCAATATCCCCCTGACCTAGTAGCCACTGCTTATAGTCGCTAGGAAGATCTGCTAACAACAAGCCTTTATGTTTGCCAAATGGCATGGTCGTTGGGATCCTGGCTTTTTCAGACTCAGCATACAAATCCTCAGCCGTTTTAACGCCGAGCTGCTGGCAAATACGATCCAGTATCACAGCACAGATGCCCACATCCGTGAGGGCAGAGTGAGCGTTGCGTAATTGTTCGCGTGCAGTATTTCGATCCAAGTAATAGAGAAGAGCGCCCTGATTATGGCTATCCAAATCAGGCCAAAGTTTACGGGCTAAGGCTAGCGTGCAAATTCGTTTGATTTCAGGTTTGCCAATCACTTCCCAATCAAAATCCACGTTATGCCCAATGATGTAGCCTACGTCATCCGGCAGTCTAAAACTACTGGCGGGCGGGCAATCTATTAATTCCTCATCCATGATGTGATGGGTGGCTAGCGCACCTAGGCTGATCTGTTTACCAGGGTTATAACGTTGTACAAAAGGATTGGTAACAGTGAAGGGCTCGATAGACTCAAGCTCAAGCCAAGCCGCTTCAATTAATGCAGCTTCTTTAATGCCTGTAGCTTCAGTATCGAAAATGATGGTTTTGGGCATGTAATGATGTTTAAGCGGAATACACCACGATCTTAGCGCTATCTTGGATCTGCACTGCAATCGAGCCTTGTTTTTTCTTTCTAAGGACCGCAGCTAGCGCATCGTTAAATGAGCCATAGGTTCCAATGGCGATCCAGGCTGAGTAGGGGTTATTGGTTTTATGTAGTGCCTTAAAAGATTTGCTGGTCATGGCATTGCTTTCTAATTGATTGAGGGTGGTGTGTGCTGCTTGGATCTTTTGCCTGGCCCGCTCCGCTTTAACTGCTGCTTGTGCACGTTTAGCCTGATCTTTTAGCGCTTTGATTTTTGCTTGTGCGGGGGTGAGGGGTTTAGCGGGAGATGATTTAAATTCATAAAAGCGCATCGTGTATTTAGTATTCACTGGGTAGCATGATGACCCAGTGTTTTTGATCCCAGCAGGCAAAGAGCATGATCTCGTCTAAAGGAAAATCAGTGTAGGGAATCTTTTGGGTGGCTAATACTGTGCCATTGCCATCCTCGATATTGAGTCGTGCTTTGCCGTTATCTACAGTGAGCTTACTGCTGATGAACGTTTCCTCTTTGGCTAGACGCTGAAGATGACTACTAATCGCGGCCATTAGCCAATAGCAGCCCGCTGTGTCTGCCAAATACCGCGTACCATCCGTGAGCATGATGTTAGGCCATAAGGGGTAGTAGTACTCGGTACCAATAAATTGCTCCAAATGATTCAAAAGCTGGGATTTCGTAAGGTTCATTTTTGCTATGCCTCTTATCCAACTATTTATGAGAGGGCGTTTTTGTACTGGAATTTCCCAAAACCGTGCTCGTTTGATTCGTTTGATGGGTTTTTGGGATATCCATCTCAAAGCGACCGCGAAGCAAGTGGCTGGCTGTTTCAATGGCAGCGTCTAACGTACCCAGTTCAACCTCGTGTTTGATA
>JACCED010865258.1_pt1 | contig 12920 bp, 16 predicted proteins | sample 7455021 | NCBI WGS metagenome assembly JACCED01 (sample SAMN15323456, study PRJNA562643) | freshwater metagenome | isolation source: river surface water | place: USA:Blue River Watershed | collected 2017-08-19
AGCAGATAAACTTTGTTGTTGACATGATAAGTATTATCATCTATAATTAAAAACGAACACTATAATAACACAGGATGCATATGTCAAAGTCTATTCTTATTACAAAAAGAAACGGAACCAAGGAAGAATTAAATCTAGATAAACTTCATAAAGTAGTCTTTTATGCATGCGACGGTATTACAGGTGTAAGTCCAAGCGAAGTTGAAATCAAAAGCCATATCCAATTTTATAATGGCATTACTAGCAGTGATATTCAAGAAACTCTTATCAAGAGTGCAGCCGACCTTATTACCGAAGAAACCCCAAATTATCAGTATGTAGCAGGCAGACTGATTAACTACCATTTGCGTAAGCACGTATATGGCGAGTTTTTGCCACCGCCATTGCTGGATATTATTAAGACAAATATCGCCAAGGGTTTCTATGACAAGGAAATTCTAGATCTATATACAGTTGAAGAGATTAATGAGCTAGACGCTTATATCAAGCATGACCGAGATAACCTTTTAACATATGCAGCTATGGAACAATTCCGTGGCAAGTATCTTGTACAGAATCGCGCTGCCAAGCAAATCTTTGAAACACCACAGGTAGCGTACATGATGATTGCTGCTACACTCTTTGGGCGTTATCCTAAAGAAACACGTATGCAGTTTGTAAAAGATTTTTACGATGCCACTAGTACCTTTGACATCAGCTTGCCTACTCCTATTATGGCTGGTGTTAGAACACCACAACGTCAATTTAGCTCATGTGTGCTAATTGAAACAGATGACAGTTTGGACTCAATCAATGCGACAGCATCTTCAATCGTTAAGTACGTATCTCAAAAAGCAGGAATTGGTATCGGCGCCGGTCGCATTAGGGCTATTGGCTCTCCCATTCGGAACGGTGATGCTAGCCACACTGGTGTCATACCGTTCTATAAGCACTTCCAGAGCGCGGTCAAGAGCTGCTCGCAAGGTGGAGTCAGAGGCGGAGCAGCAACACTCTACTATCCAATCTGGCACTACGAAGTAGAAGATCTACTGGTACTAAAGAACAACAAAGGCACAGAAGATAATCGTGTTCGTCATATGGACTATGGCGTACAGTTCAACAAGCTGATGTATGAGCGTCTACTAACTGGCGGCGAAATTACACTGATGTCACCTAACGACGTTCCGGGCTTATATGATGCTTTCTTCAACGATCAAGAAAAGTTCCGCGAGCTATACGAAGCAGCAGAAAAGAATTCGCGAATCCGCAAGAAGACAATGAAGGCTGTTGAGTTGTTTAGTGCTTTTGTCACTGAGCGCAAAGACACAGGTCGAATCTACTTGATGAACGTTGACCATGCTAATAGCCATGGCGCATTTAAGGAAGACCTTGCACCTATTCGACAAAGTAATCTTTGCTGTGAAATCAATCTTCCAACTAAGCCTCTTAAGGATATCAATGATCCAGATGGTGAAATTAGTCTTTGCACATTGAGTGCAATTAACTGGGGCAACATTAAGACTCCAGCAGACTTTGAGAAACCTTGCGAACTAGCAGTACGTGCGTTGGATGAGTTGTTAGACTACCAGAGCTATCCAGTTATTGCTGCACATCTAAGCACAATGAATCGTCGCCCTCTGGGCGTTGGTATTATTAACTTTGCTTACTGGCTTGCTAAGAATGATACTAACTATCAGAATCCAAATCTCGAGTTAGTTGACGAGTGGGCTGAAGCATGGAGTTACTATCTAATTAAGGCTAGCGTAAAGCTAGCACAAGAAAAAGGTGCATGCCTAAAGAGCAACGAGACTAAGTATGCAGAAGGCATTACGCCTAACATGACTTACAAGAAGGAAGTAGACGAGCTAGTCAAGCACAAAGAACGCATGGACTGGAAAACTCTACGTAAAGATCTAAAGCAGTATGGTGTACGTAACAGTACACTAATGGCGCTAATGCCAGCAGAAACATCTGCACAAATTAGCAACAGTACTAATGGTATTGAACCGCCACGTAGCTATGTTAGTATCAAACAAAGTAAGGACGGTGTTCTCAAGCAAGTAGTGCCTGAATATCGCAGATTGAAAAACAAATATGATTTACTTTGGGACCAAAAGAGTCCCGAAGGTTACTTAAAGATTTGTGCTGTGTTACAAAAATATATTGATCAAGGTATTAGTGTTAACACCAGCTATAACCCACAATTCTTTGATGACGAAAAGATTCCAATGAGTGTGCTATTGCAACATATTATTATGTTCTATAAGTATGGTGGAAAGCAACTTTACTACAACAACACCTACGATGGGCAAGGGGAAGTCGATGTTGAAAAAATATCTACTTCAGTTTCTCAAACAGAAATCCTCAGTGACACTAGCAGTGGGGACGATGATTGCGATAGCTGTAAAATTTAATAGAGGCGAGATTTATGACTTATTCCGTTTTTGATCCTACCAATCGTAAGGATCACACCACTGCTACTATGTTCTTGGACACTAGCGGCGGTGTAACTATGCAACGTTACGACGTTCTTAAATATCGTCAATTTGATAAGCTAACTGATAAGCAGTTAGGTTTCTTCTGGCGTCCAGAGGAAGTAGATATTCTTCGTGATGCTAAAGACTTTAAGGATCTAACAGATCATGAACAGCACATTTTTACCAGCAACCTAAAGCGTCAGATCCTACTAGACAGCGTACAAGGTCGCAGTCCTAACGTTGCGTTCTTGCCTATTGTTAGTTTACCAGAAGTAGAAACATGGATTGAAACATGGGCATTTAGCGAAACTATTCATAGCCGTAGCTATACGCACATCATTCGTAACATTTACTCTGATCCAAGTAAAGTGTTTGATGAGATGATGGACATGCAAGAGATTATCACATGTGCTGATAGCATTAGCAAGAACTACGATAAGCTAATTGAAATGAGCAGCTGGTATAATCTACTAGGTGAAGGCGAGCATACAGTTAACGGTAAGAAGGTTGTTGTTGACTTGTATGAGCTAAAGAAACAGCTATGGCTATGCTTGATGAGTGTAAACATTCTAGAAGGTGTGCGCTTCTATGTTAGCTTTGCATGTAGCTGGGCATTTGCCGAACTAAAGAAGATGGAAGGCAATGCTAAGATTATTAAGCTAATTGCTCGCGATGAAAACGTACACTTAGCCAGCACTCAGCATATTCTAAAAGTCTTACCGCAAGACGATCCAGACTTTGCTAAGATTGCCGAAGAAACAAAAGGCGCATGCATGGAAATGTTTATGCAAGCAGTTCAACAAGAAAAGGACTGGGCAGATTATTTGTTCCGCGATGGTTCAATGATCGGGCTCAATGCTGAACTGCTCAAGCAGTACGTCGAATGGATCGCTGCTAAACGTATGCGCTCTTTAGGCATTGACGCACCTTATAAGACATCTGGTACTAATCCGCTGCCGTGGACACAGAAATGGATCTCCGGGGGCGAAGTACAAGTTGCTCCACAAGAAACAGAAATCAGTAGCTATGTTATTGGTGGAACAAAACAAGATATTACAGAAAATACATTTGCAGGTTTATCACTATGAGTTTAACAGTATACACAAAAAACAATTGCAGCTATTGCTTAATGGCTAAAAGTCTACTAAAAGGCGCTGGTATTGAATACAATGAAGTAAACATTGAAGAAGTCCCAGAAGCACGTGACTTTGTTATTAATGCTGGTCACAAGACAATGCCTCAAATTTACAAAGGTGCAGAATTATTTGTTGAAGGTGGTTATGCAGGTTTAAGTAAATTAGGTTCTGACGGTATTAAACAAAAGCTAAATGAAAATCTAGATGTAGGATCATTAGGATCACTATAAACACAGGAAACACACATGTACTATATTAACGATCTACTTGGAAAAGTAGTAACACTAAAGACACAAAAAGGCGAAGAATTCATCGGTACTCTAATGGGAGTAGATGATGATAAGACCGTACTAACAATTAAGAATCCAAAGATTGTTGTTATTGCAGGCCAGGATGTTGCACTAGTACCATTTGCACTAACTGCCGAAACAGAAACAGTTTTTATGCAAGCTGACCAATTGCTAACAGTCATGAAGACAATTGAAACCAGTGCAAATGATTACCTAGATATGATTCGCGCTGAAGAAGAAATTAAGCGAGAACTTGATTCCGCTGCTGACAGTGATGAAGAAACACTTGAAGAAGCATAAATAATCGTATGCCAGGCGTAGCAAGAATACAAACAGATTTAGCATCCGCAGGGGTTATCACAGGCCCAGGTGCTCCTTCTGTTATGGTAAACAATATTATTGCCAGTGTACAAGGCGACGGTGTAGGACCACATGGCGAAGCACCTCATACCGCAGCTACTATTGCCAATGGTAGCACAACAGTATATTTTGAAAATCGACCAGCAACAGTACAAACCATTAGTGCTGCTAGCTGTTCTCATCAGGTTACAACTGGCTCAATAAACGTCTTCATAGGGAATTAATGGCAAGGCTTGTATCCGTTCGTGGTCCTCATGCACGTGGCCCAATGGATAATATCCGTGTTCAATGGAACATGGGCAACCAATGCAACTTTGAATGTGAATATTGCCCGCCAATATTGCACGATGGATCTAAACCTTGGTTACCATTAGATGCATATCTAGGAACAGTCGACCGCATCTGTTCTCATTACAACGGTATAGGCAAAAGAGTTGACTTTGAAATCATCGGCGGAGAAGTCACTGTTATGCGTGGCTTTGAAGATATTATACGCAAGATAGCCGAGTACAATACGCATAGTTGTGTATTCACCAATGCAAGCAGAACTATTAATTGGTGGAGTAAAGCCAAAGAATATCTAGACGGTGTTGTAATTACTTGGCACCCTCAGAGTATGAGCAAAGAACATCTTGTTAACGTTATTAACGAAATCAAACACGATGTTACTATCGACATTAACATAGCTGGTATAGCTGGTCAAGTAGAGCAACTAGGACAAGACGTTGAAGATATTCGAAACTTGTTCCTAGACTGCGATCGCAATAGATACGACAACGTAAGTATCTGCGTTAAAACAATGTATGCTAAATTGCTTGGACGTAACAGCAAGCAGGAAACATATTGGCTTTACACTGATGCAGAACAAGAAGTTTTACGCAGACCTGGTATTAAACCTAGACCTGCACCACCACCAGATCCTAATGCAGAAACCACTCCTCCGCCAGATCCTACTGCCTGGATGACAGAATTCTTATTTGATGACGGTACAGCTAAGTATGTACAAAGCCATCAGATTGTAAATGAAGGCTTAAACAAGTTTAAGGGCATGCGCTGCCACTTAGGTTTTGAAAGCATTAATATTGATGCTACAGGAGATATCTATAGTAGCTGGTGTGGTGCAAAGCACTTTGGTAATATATCTAGCTTAGACAATTGGGCATTGCCTGTTACTGAAACAGAATGTCCTTACGAGTTTTGCAATAATATCTCAGATATTGCTATCACTAAAACTCTTTAAACCATCCTCAAGTATTTTAATAAGTGCTGTGTTAATTTCTACTTGATATGGGTCAGATGAATCTGTAATCTTCCAATCGTTGCATAATGCATTACTAAACACAGTCATTAATTCAGTGCTAGGGAAGACATGTCCTGTGGCACTTATAGCAGTCATATCAGTCTGAAATGTTTTATTTGTTCTAATAAATTTAGATAACAACGGCTGATCTAAAATGCTAACACTGTCTACAGTGTCTACTAAATAATTTACCAATACTTTATAACCGTCGATGGTTTTATTTAAGTTGGGATCGTACAATTGCTCGTTGGCTGCATCTAAAGAAAATACATCATATAACCAATTACCTTCTTTGTCAACAACTGTTGAAAAATCAGCTATTAATCTAATACCAGGCAGTAACACAATATTTGCGTTTGGAAATGCTTTTTCTAATTCCGTTATATCGCGTACATTATGTCTATACATTCTATACTCAATAGTGACGTTTGGTAGCTTTTGAAGATTTCTGAAAACTAAGGCTTTGTTTGAGTCTAATATAGTTTTACCGTAGTTTGTATATCCATCCACCATGCAGTAAACAGCTATATTTGGGATAGTACTAATCTTTTTGATAATTTTACTACTAACATTTAGATAGCTAAAAAAGAAAACATTGCAATCCGATGATGCAACAATATCAAGTACTTGATCAATTTGAGGGTGGCACAACGGATCTCCAAAAATAGATCTAAAAAACACTGTACTATTACTTTGAATAACCTTCTCAATGGTTAGTATGTCCAAATCAACTGTTGGGTAATTTCTTTTGCCAAAGCGATGTTGTATCCACTGCCCTTGCGGGCCAAGTGAATTATATACTTTGTTTCTAGTTGTGATATCAACTGTAATCATAAAAAAAGCTGCACATTATTTAGTGCAGCTTTTTTATTATGTTTTGTTATTTGATAATAACAATTATTTCTGATTAACGTTACCGGTATATGGTGCAACTTGGAAAGTTACTACAGGGTCGTATGCACCTGATTCACTATCATAGTAGTATTGTGTTGAACCGCTGATTTCATCTTCGGATGTAGCATATACAGCAATACTATACTCTTCTACTTTTGTAATGCCGCCGATCTTTCCTTTGATAGCAAACACAAATGCACCTGGCACCATTGATACATCAAGTGATGCGGTGTTGATTGATACAACACCTGTTTCTGAATCAAATGTTACCCATGGTGGAAGCGGAGCAAAGTCTAGCACTGCTACATCAGTAGCGGAACCATTTAGTCCTAAGTCAACTGTGGCTGTTTGACCATGCTGTACACTAGCAATTCTGCCTGAGGGTACAGTTGTTAGCATTGCTTCTGCAGATGTATCAAATGTTAGCACAGACTTGTTAACAGTTGAGTAATCAACGTTTGTAACTGAAGCAAAACTTAGCAATGAGTGACCAAATAAGTGACCTTCTTGTACAAGAACGTCTTTGATCTTAGCTGAGCTATAGCCTGGGTATCTAGCAATATATTGTGCAACTACACCAGCTGTGATACCTGTTGCAAGACTGGTACCTGCTGCATTGTCAATGTACTCGTTGTCACTGACGAGACCGGCTACTTGTACGCCTGCGCCAGGAGCAAAAATATCAATCTCTGCACCATAGTTGTTGTAGCTTAGAACAGCATCGGTGCCGTCCCATGGCATGTTAGTAAATGCACTAACGATCCAGTTTGAATCGTGTGCGCCAACTGTAATAATTTCTCTTACACCTGCAGGTGAGTAGTTTGATACGTTGTCTGAATTGTTACCAGCCGCAGCAACTACTACAACGCCTGCGCTGTTGAGTTCTAAAATTTTACTATCAATAAAAGCGTTTCTTGATGCTACCCATGGCATACATGCAACTTTAGTTTGTGATGGGCTGTTTGCTAAGTGGTGAGTAAGCACAGCATCTAATGCACTTAGAATTTCTGCTACTGTAATTGTATCAGAACCAGAATTGAATAACTTTACGTTATGCAATGTAGCATCCTTAGCTGGGCCAAGATCCTTACCAACAATTAAACTTCCAACCATTGTACCGTGGCCTGCTGTATCTGCAAAGTCGGTACCATAGTTGCTGTATAAATTGTTAATAGTAGCTTCACTAAACTGTTCGTGAGTTGTCTTAATGCCTGTATCAACTAGATATACATGCTGCCCTGCACCTCTGTTTAACGGATTATATGTTTCTGGAATAACTAATTCGTTGGTTTCGTTGTGATCAACTAGCGTCATTCTGAGGTGGTTATTGTTGACAACCTGCAGGGTATACGGTAGTACAGTCTCACCGTTTGTATATGCAGTCAATCCAACAATAGCGTCTTTCTGTTCTGCTGTTGCTTCAATTTCAAAAGTTAGTGCAAAACTAAAAGCCTTTGTAACTGTAGCGCCGGTTGCGGCAATAGCTGCTTCTGCTGATGCCGTATCCTGGTGCACTGAAGCATCCAGAGAAATTATGTATTTTGCCATATTAAGCTCCAAAATGTGCAATTCTTATTGCCGTTTAATTATAAGTATTTATCATATAAGCAGACTAGAGGGCCGGATAATGAATAACAATATACTTAATATAGGGTCGCCACCAAGCATTATCCACGACTATAACACGGGAAGTTTGGTAACATACTTTAAAAAAACATCATCAAGTCTGCATGATTTATGGCGAGACAAACTAAAACAAACTGAAACTTATCGATTATACCTCAGTGGCGGGATTGACAGTCAATTTACAGCTTCGGTACTAAAGCAACTTGGTTTAAAATTTAACACAGTAATTTTTGATTTGCAATGGGATTATGTTACTGTAAATTCACATGATCTATTAGTAGCTAAAAGGTTCGCTGAGCTCAATGGTATCGAGTATGAGATTAAAACAATAAATTTAAAAGAGCTATTTGAATCTGAGGAGTATGTAGACTTAGCAATTAAGTATCGTATTGATAGTCCCCAAATTGCTGTTCATATGAAAATGTTAGAAGTTGGCAATAACGACAGCGATATTAACATGTTAGGCGGCGACGTTCCTGTTCTTAAGTATTCTAAAATAACCGGGCAGGCTGCTCCTTCGGCTAACATGAGCAAAAGTTTAGTTACTTGTGTGCTGTCGGGATACTACATGTTTGGACAGGTTAATAATGTGCCTGTCATTAAAGATTTATTTCGTGAGTCAGATGAATTGCTTTATGCCGCAACACTGCACAACGTTAGTGTATTAGAAAATTATAAAATTTACTTTGACGAAACTAATATACGCAGGTCGTTAAACTCTGTGTACAAAAAAATATATTACGAAAGTTTAGGCGCATCAATATTGGATCCTATGATAAAAAGCACAGGTTTTGAAACACTCAAGAAAAAGCTAATGGAAGAAACTGGGATATATAATAGGTTTGATCAACTTTATAGATTTCCGCTGGAGAAATTAGTAATGCAGTATCCGTGGAGTAAAAATTTAAGAAAAGTAATACCCGGTGACCGTAACATGGGGCAGTTAAATCATATCCTTAAAGAATATCAAACTACAGCACAGAACTTAATTGATCAAAATATCAATATTGAATCAACTACGCTATACAGAATTGATTTCTAGGTTGACAACAACTCTAGATCTGCTATACTAGCAATATGAACACTGAGATAGTGGATATGTTGACTCGGCTTGCTATTGAGAATCCGGGTATTCGAAATCGCTTTAAGCTGGCTGCTGGTATTGTTTACCGTAACCATCTTATCGCAACAGGAGTAAACAGCTACAAAACGCATCCGCTGATGTTGCAGTTTGGTAAAAATTCAGAAGCACTTTTTATCCACGCTGAAATTGATGCTATTAAAAATGCACTGCGCCTGATTACACAAGATCAACTGTCCAAGTGCGATATGTATATTGTACGTGTTAAGCGACCCGACAACGATTTGCGCAACTGGCGACACGGCATTGCAAAACCCTGCTCCGGCTGTCAACGTGCTATTGTGTCTTTTGGTCTAAAAAACATTTACTATACAACCGAAGAATACGCTGGGCCTATAGCTCATGATTGGTTAGAGCAGCGGACTCATAATCCGTTGGTGCTAGGTTCGACTCCTAGTGGGCCCACCATGCAACACGAAGTTTTTGTTTAGGTACTAAATACTAGTAAGATGATGACTGTTAATACTCACCGAATATGAACTAAAAGTTTGCTTTAGAGTACTCTAAAGTAGCAGTTCTATGCCTCGGTAGTTTAACGGTAAAACAGCGGATTTATATCCCGTGTGCAACAGATAATTGGCCAATGTCGGTTCGACTCCGGCCCGAGGTACCAGCCCCAGTGGTGAAATTGGTAGACGCGGCGGACTCAAAATCCGCTCCGAAAGGGTGGGGGTTCAAGTCCCTCCTGGGGCACCAATAAAAACAGATAAATACTAGTGAGGACATTCTGCGGAGAGACCGTATGCTCACAGTCAAAATACAGGGGTTGCGAGGGGGCAAACCGTACAGTAAAACGGTGGCTAACAGTATCGCACATGCTGTAAATATAATGTCCAAAAAACTAGCCTTAAATTATCACCGCGGTGTTTTAAACATTCGTTTAGGTCGCGTTACAAATAAGTGGATTGACGGTGATGCCCAGGGTACTTGCATTGGCGAGTTCAAAAACGGGCAATGGACCATAGACATAGTGTTAGCTAGACGTAAGCGTTTTGGACTAATGCTACGCACACTTGCTCACGAAATGATTCATGCAAAGCAGTACCTAAAACGTGACATATCTACGATTAGAGGGTTCGATGCGTGGCGCGGAAAGATATGGCGTATACGCAAGAAGGCAGACCCTTACAGAGATAGCCCGTGGGAACGAGAAGCATTCAGCAAAGAACTCGCATTAGCACGATACTGCAAAAAACAAATGGGGCTAGAAAATGAAGACTTATCTATCTGAAGATCTATTCAGTGATATTGAAGGCGATGCCGGTAATGTACTGTTAACTTTCCCTCCTGAAATAATTAATAGCACAGGATGGAAAGAAGGCGACACTCTTAACGTTGAAGTGATCAACGGTTGCTTACACATCTCAAAATTTGAAAGTGCCGGTGAGACATGAATGCAATTGGGCTGTTCCCTATTTTAGTATGTGACTACGACTACCAACATCACGACGATTTTAAAAAGATATTTTTTGAAAACATTGAAAAATACATTTCACCATATGACAGTGGTACCCAGGATGAATCCGGTACAGTAGTACTTCACAAATTTGAAGAGCTAAATCCGTTTTATACCTTTGTTGCAAGTTGCGCCAAGCAGTATGTTTCTAAATTAGGCGTTGATCCAAATGTTTGGGCCTACCATCTTGTAAAGTCGTGGTGGAATTCAAACGAGAAATCAAACATACCTGAACACGATCACAGCGATGCACACTTGTCTTTTGTGTACTATCTTAATGTTCCAGCTAACAGTAACAAGTTAGTCTTTTTGCCACCGTATAATCATTTCAACGATTTAACCAGCGGGCTGTTTCAAGATAATTATGCCGGTGAATCGAGCGTCCTAGAACGCAACGAGTTTAATTCGTCACCGGCATTTGACGCCTTAGAAGGAAACTTACTATTGTTTCCTGGTAAACTTCGACACGCAACTATCTCACCAAACTCACCATACGAAATCGATGACACTAGCAAAGATCCCGAAGTACTTAAAAATCGTCGCATTAGTATTTCCGGCGACTTCTTAATGACATTTAAAGATCCAGATAATCGTAGGTCACTGGGCCTCCAACCAATGAGTAGCTGGATTAGATTTGTCTGATGACTACTTTTCTTGTTGTTGACGATGTACTGTCTCCGGAGGAGATGGAATCAACTAGAAACTTTTTTCTAGGTTTAAGCAATGGTAACTCTAGTTGGATAGACCGCGGTAGCGAAGTAAGTTTCCCACTAGAAAAAATTATCAATATAGTATCTAAAACATTTGACCTAAGTCAAGCTATTGGATACGAATGTTGGTCGCATGTTAATACCAGAGCAAGCTGGCATGTTGACAAAGATGAAGAGGCATGGTCAGATCTTAAAGAATTAAAGCATCCTGTTTGTAGTATTGTTTATTATCCATACATTAAAAACATGTCGGGCGGCCGTTTCGTAACTAAGTCTCACTTAGCAGTACCTCGGCAAAATAGACTAATAGCATTTTCGCCTGGCTTGCAACATGCGGTTGAAAAGTTTGCAGGTGAACGAATGAGTTGTGCAATCAACCCATGGGCATACAAACTCAATTCATACAACAGAGCTGAATCATGAGACTAATTGCTTTTGGTTGTAGTTTAACGTATGGTCACGGATTAGCTGACTGTTGGGATCCTATTGCTAAAACTCCAACGTCTAAGCCTAGCTCGTTTGCTTGGCCGTCGGTAGTAGCAAAGCAGCTCAAACGAGAATGTATAAACACAAGTTTCCCAGGAGCCAGCAACAAAGAGATACTGTTTAAAATACAGAATTTTGATTTTCACAATGATGACATTGTTTGTATACTTTGGACGTTTCCTGAAAGATCATGCATTATACAATCTACTACTGTAGAAACCAATAATGAATTTAAGAGGTTTATACCACATAGTGACGACTTGGCAAACAAAACTTTTTATAGCTTATACAACAATATAGATGCGATGATTGATTTTTATACCAGGGTTGAATATGCTCACTTATACTTTAATATGCACAATATCACAGCAAGACATTTTTTAGTTTCACCTAGTATGCATGCTGATTTCAGCTGGTCTACAGCTAAATTAGAAACTGCGTATATGGAAAATATAAGATCTAGTTTTTCGCCGGCGTTGGATAATGAGCATCCGGGGAAACTTGCACACTATAAATTTGCTGAAGAAGTAATCACAATACTAAATAATACATCAGTTGTTGACAGCTGACAATAAAAGCGGCAAGACCCCGGGGCAGTACCGGGCAGGTCCACCATAAGGAAATTGCTATGACCGAGGAAGAGAATCGTTTATACTGGAGAGGCTATCACTTTCCTGGGACACTCTCGGACAAAGAATTAGCAGAATGGCACAAGATAGTAGACAAATATTATGGTCGCAATATTCCCAGCGAAAGCGATCAGGAGTATTGGGGCAGAGTATTACTTGCTTTTGCTATTGTGCTTGCTCTAGTAGCAGTTTTTTTATGACGGGCCTGAACTAGGATCGATTGACGTGGAATAGGAATGCCGAGACTGATTGACTGGCAAAGTGCCAAAAAAAGTAACTGCAAACGATAATGACTTTGCATATGGTGATTACGCTCTAGCAGCGTAATTTTCCGGGGTTTGCGATTTTTCCTAGCAACAGAAAAAATCGCACTTTCGTTATCAAGCTCTATAAATATATTAGCAGAAACTAATACTTCTGCTTTTTGATAAGGAAA
>JACCED012182385.1_pt1 | contig 12920 bp, 13 predicted proteins | sample 7455021 | NCBI WGS metagenome assembly JACCED01 (sample SAMN15323456, study PRJNA562643) | freshwater metagenome | isolation source: river surface water | place: USA:Blue River Watershed | collected 2017-08-19
CGAATGCGTACGTCTGACGCAGGCTCCATTTGCCGGCATCGAGGTATCTACCAAATGGCCGATGGCGAGCGTCGGGTCATGGTGCTTGTTGAGATCCTTTGCAAGCCCGTTGCCGTGCGCGTGGCGCCGGCCAGTTTGCGCAAGGTGAGTTCATAAGCCTGCCTTGTTATTGTCTGTTTGGCAAAAAACTTTCCCAAAGTCATGATGGCGTGGCATAATTATTTTTATATGTCGAATGTGCGGAAGGATCTTTTGCAGGATTTTTACGCCCGACTCCCTTCTAAAACCCGCTGACTGCGCTTGCTGATCGTGAAACGGCATGGCGGTAGCGTGTCTAAACCACCTTGAGCCTCGTATCCCCACTTCAGATAATGACTGGTTTCCAAGAGGAAATCCAGTTAGCAGTTCTGCGCCGTTTGCATCAGACGCCCCAGGTCAGTCAGCGTGCGCTGGCCAAGGATCTGGGTGTGGGGCTTGGTACGTCAATTTTTGCTTCCAAGCCCTGGTTGAAAGGGGCTTAGTCAAGATGCAGAACTTCAGCTAGAGCAAGAACAAGTTGTGCTATACCTATTTACTCTCACCAGCCGGATTGGCTAAAAAGTCCAAACTGACGGCGGAGTTCTAAAGACGTAAGGTGGCGGAATATGAGGAGCCGCAACAGAAAATAAAGGCGTTACAAGTCAAGATGGATTCCGTGAAGGCCGGTCAATAATGAAAATCACCAATACCGGAACTAGCTATGTAGGCCTTTCAAAAGGGGATGCTACTTGCCCAGCATAACAAGGTGGTTTGCCTGGACATCGTGCCAGACAAGGTGATGATGCTCAACCGCAGGGAGTCACCAATTGAGGACGTGGAGATCGAGGACTTTCTGAGGAACAGGAAGCTCAACTTTGGCGCCACCCTCGATAAGCAGCATGCCTATGCTGGGGCCGACTACGTCATCATCGCCACTCTGACCGATTACGACCCCGAAACTAACTATTTAAATACCCAATCGATCGAAGCGGTGATCAGCGATGTTATGGCTATCAAACCGCAAGCCTTGATAGTCATCAAATCGAGAGTGCCTGTGGGCTTCACCGCCAAAATCAGGCAAGCCCTGGGTGCTAAATGAGCTTTTTTTCTCCTGAATTTTGCGCGAAGGCAAAGCCCTAGACGACAACCTGCACCCCTCTCGCATCGTCGTTGGTGAACAATCCTCCCGTGCCGAAACCTTCGGCAACTTACTCAAGTAAGGCGCCGTGAAGAAAAATATTCCGACCCTCTACACCGCCAGTACCGAAGCCGAAGCGATAAAACTATTCACCAACACCTATCTCGCCATGCGCGTCGCCTACTTCAATAAGTTGGACACCTACGCTGCCACTCACGGCCTGGATACGCGCCAGATCATTGACGGCGTATGCCTAGACCCGCGCATCGGTGCCCACTACAACAACCCCAGCTTTGGCTACGGTGGCTATTACCTGCCGAAAGACACCAAACAGCTTCTTGCGAACTATCACGAAGTTCCGCAGAACCTGATTCACACCATTGTCGAGGCCAACACTACGCGCAAGGATTTCATAGCAGAAGAGATCATTCGCATGAAACCAAAAGTGGTCGGCGTTATCGCCTCATCATGAAGGCTGGCTCTGACAACTTCCGAGCTTCCAGCATTCAGGGCATCATGAAGCGCATCAAGGCCAAAGGCATCCCGGTCATCGTTTACGAGCCGGGCCTCAAAGATGGCGAATTCTACAACTCAAAAGTGATCAAAGATCTTGAGGCATTCAAAGAGCAGGCCGTGTGATCATTGCCAACCGCAACCCCAAAGCCTTGTCCGACGTGGCAGGGAAGGTCTATACCCGTGACCTGTTCGGGGTGGACGATTGAGTACGCTTTTAATTACGGGCGGGACCGGCTACATCGGTAGTCACACGGCTGTCGTGCTATCGCAGTTGGGTTACAAGGTTGTTCTATATGACAATCTTTCAAACAGCAACCCTGCAGTAATTAAAAATCTAGCCCTAATCGTTGGGCAGCACACACCTTTTGTGAAGGGGGATGTACGCGATACCGATTTGCTCGCATCTACGCTTGCATCGCACAGCATTGATGCAGTCATTCATTTTGCTGGGCTTAAGGCAGTTGGCGAGTCTGTTGAAAAACCGGTTGAGTATTACGCCAACAATGTTCAGGGTACCATCAGTTTGCTTCAAGCCATGCATGCGCAGCAAGTTAAGAAGCTGGTTTTTAGTAGCAGTGCCACTGTTTATGGCCAACCGCAGTACTTGCCGTTGGATGAAAACCACCCAACCAGTGCCACCAATCCTTATGGCCGCAGCAAACTTCACATCGAAGAGATGCTCAACGACCTAACAAAATCAGACCCTCAGTGGCGAATTGCTTGCCTGCGCTATTTCAATCCGGTGGGTGCGCATGAAAGCGGCCTTATCGGGGATAACCCTAATGGGATGCCAAACAACCTCATGCCCTTCATCGCACAGGTTGCGGCGGGCCAGCGGTCTCATTTAAACGTTTTTGGCGATGATTACCCAACGCATGATGGAACTGGCGTACGGGACTATATCCATGTAATGGATTTGGCCGAAGCGCATGCGGCCGCATTGGATACGCTAACAAATATCACGGGGTGGCACGTCTTCAACCTTGGAACAGGACAAGGCTACAGCGTGCTGGAGATGGTAGCCGCCTTTGAAGCTGCTTCCGGGCGCGATGTGCCCTATCGCGTAACCGCGCACCGCCCTGGGGATGTGGCTTCATGTTATGCCGATCCGAGAAAAGCTGGTGAGCTGTTGGGGTGGTCAGCCAAGCGAACATTAAGTGATATGTGCAGCAGCACATGGAACTTTCAGCAGTCCGCTGCGAGGTCATGTTTGTGATCAACATCAAGTCTGGCAGTCCAGATAAGCTAAATGCCCTTTGTAGATATCCTTTGTCGCATGCCCATTCCGTTTGTTTTTTATTCGTTCTAATGGTGAAGCCATGAAAGTCCTCGTTACCGGTGCAGCCGGCTTTATTGGCTCTGCCCTGACTTTATGTTTGCTTGAACGCGGCGATAGCGTTATCGGCATCGACAACCACAACGACTACTACGACCCGGCCATAAAGGAAGGGCGGCTAGCGCGGCACGCTACCCACCCGAACTACACCCACCTGCGCATAGACATCGCCGACCGCAAAGCGATGCAAAAGGTTTTTGCCGATTACAAGCCACAGCGCGTCGTCAATCTCGCCGCGCAGGCCGGGGTGCGATACTCCATTGAGAACCCGCTCGCCTACATAGATAGCAACATAGTCGGCTTCGCCCACATTCTTGAAGGCTGCCGTCACAATGGTGTGGAGCACCTTGTTTATGCCAGTAGTTCCAGTGTCTATGGCGCGAATACCACGATGCCTTTCTCGGTGCATCATAGCGTCGATCACCCGCTCTCGCTCTATGCAGCGAGCAAGAAGAGCAACGAGTTGATGGCGCATACCTACAGCCATCTCTACAGTCTGCCCACTACCGGTCTGCGCTTCTTCACCGTCTATGGCCCTTGGGGCCGGCCGGACATGGCGCTTTTCAAGTTCACCAAGGCGATCTTGGCCGGCGAGAAGATTCCGGTTTTCAACTACGGTAGGCACCGGCGGGATTTCACTTATATCGATGACATCGTCGAGGGCGTCATCCGTGTTCTGGATCATCCAGCTTCGGAAAACCCTAACTGGAATAGCGATCGGCCAGATCCGGGGGCCAGCAAAGCCCCCTGGCGTGTCTACAACATCGGCAATAACAGCCCGGTGAAACTCATGGACTACATTGGTGCACTGGAGAAAGTACTTGGCAAGAGGGTCGAGATGGAAATGCTGCCCCTGCAACCGGGCGACTTGCCAGACTCCTATGCAGATGTAGCCGACCTGGTCGAGCAGTTTCATTACAAACCTGCTACACCGGTCGAGCAGGGTATAGGCAAATTTGTGGCTTGGTATCGCGATTACTTCAAGGTCTGAAAAAGTGTTAATTTCCAAAGACACTGTTGTTGCCGTCATTGGCCTTGGCTACGTCGGATTACCCTTGGCCGTCGAATTTGGTAAGAAGTACCGGACTTTCGGTTACGACCTTTCTGAAACCAAGATTGCCAACTATATGAATCACTTAGATCCAACTGGAGAGGTTAGTCCCGAAGATCTCAAGGCTGCCACTATGCTGACCGTGTCCGCGGATCCGCGTGTCATAGCTGAGGCGGACATCATCGTCGTAGCTGTGCCGACCCCGGTGGACCAGGCTCACATTCCAGACTTTTCGCCCTTGATGGGATCCTCCTGTACCGTGGGTAAGCATATGAAGAAGGGGGCTGTCGTGGTTTACGAGTCGACGGTTTATCCTGGAGCAACGGAGGAGGTGTGCATCCCATTCCTGGAGCAGCATTCCGGAATGAAGTGGATGCAGGACTTCCATGTTGGCTACTCCCCCGAGCGAATTAATCCGGGCGACAAGGAGCGGACTATCACCAAAATAGTCAAGATCGTCTCCGGCGATGATGAGGCCACTCTCAAGTTCGTCGGTGATCTCTATGAGTCGATTATTACCGCCGGGGTGCATCGCGCCACATCGATTAAGGTGGCCGAGGCAGCCAAAGTGATCGAAAACACCCAGCGCGACCTCAATATCGCACTGATGAACGAGTTGGCCATCATTTTTGACAAAATTGGAATTGACACCCTTGAAGTTCTCCGGGCAGCTGAGACAAAATGGAATTTCCTGCCGTTTCGACCCGGCCTCGTCGGAGGCCATTGCATTGGTGTCGATCCCTACTACCTCACCCATAAAGCCGAGAAACTGGGCTACCACCCGCAAGTAATTCTCGCGGGTAGAAGCATCAACGATAGTATGGCCGCTTATGTGGCTCAGCAAACCGTCAAACATATGATCGGCGCAGGTAATTCGATTAAGGGATCGAAAGTGATCGTTCTTGGGCTGACCTTCAAGGAGAACTGCCCCGACTTGAGAAACTCCAAAGTGGTGGACGTGGTGCGCGAACTACAAGACTACGGTTGTGAGGTGATTGTCCATGACCCAATCGCTGTGCCGTCGGAAGCCGAACATGAATATGGTTTGGACTTGACTTCATGGGAGGAGTTGCCGATGGCGGATGCCCTCGTCGCAGCTGTCTCACACCGCCAATACCGAGACTTATCCATTGATGTCTTGCTGGCTAAGTTGAAGCCAGGGGGCGTGTTCGTGGATGTCAAGTCGACCTATCCGGAGCATACTATTCGGCGACAAGGTATTAAATTGTGGCGCTTATGACCGCAGGGGTGTTTTCTTGCGGCTGTTGTAGGCCACATAGACAGCCACGAACCACCACCAGAGATAGCGGCGACGTTCTCCAAAACCAGTTTGTCTAGAGATTAGACAGTACTATGACTGCGCCAATTTAAAACAGAGACAAGATATGCTGAAACAATCTTCTATACTTGTGACAGGCGGTACGGGCTCCTTTGGTCAGTGTTTTGTGCCGATGACCTTGGCCCGATATAACCCAAAGCGCCTCATCATTTTTTCACGCGACGAAATGAAGCAGTGGGAAATGGCCAAAATCTATGGCCAAGACGAGCGTGTCAGGTTTTTTATTGGTGACGTCCGCGATAAAGAACGGCTTGGCAGAGCTCTCAACGGAGTTGATTTCGTAGTGCATGCTGCGGCAACCAAGATCGTGCCTACCGCCGAATACAACCCATTCGAATGTATAAAAACCAATATCAATGGCGCAATGAACTTGATCGATGCGTGCATAGATCAGGGCGTTAAGGGCGTCGTTGCATTGTCTACCGACAAAGCCAGCAGTCCGGCCAATTTATACGGAGCAACCAAGCTTGTTTCTGATAAATTGTTCATTGCTGGAAATTCATACACCCGTGGCGAAACACGCTTTTCGGTGGTCAGATATGGCAATGTAATGGGTTCTCGTGGATCGGTCATACCCTTCTTTATGACTCAAGCGAATAAAGGCGTTCTTCCAATTACAGATGAGCGAATGACCCGTTTCATGATCACCCTGGAGCAGGGGGTGGAGCTTGTCTGGCATGCCTTCGAAGACATGGTGGGAGGTGAGATTTATGTAAAAAAGATCCCATCCATGAAGGTGACGGACATCGCCTTGGCCGTGGACCCCGATGCAAAACACGATGTGGTTGGCATCAGGCCGGGCGAGAAATTGCATGAACAGATGATCAGTCCCGAGGATGCGGCTCATTCCTATGAGTATGCGGATCACTACAAAATTTTACCGGCAATCCACGACTGGAGCAAGGACCCCGCGCGGATAAACGGGGGAAAACTTGTGCCAAAAAATTTTAGCTATTGTTCGGACAACAACCCGGAATGGATGAGCGTGGAAGCCCTGAAGACGTGGATTGAAATCAACCGCGAGAAAATCGGGCAAATTTAATGATCCCCTACGGCCGTCAAGACATCAGCGAGGACGACATTGCGACCGTCGTTGATGTGCTGCGCTCAGATTTTCTGACGCAAGGCCCGGCGGTGCCAGCTTTTGAACGTACTGTCGCGGCCAGTTGCGGGGCGGCGCATGCGGTGGCGGTTAACAGCGCCACCTCGGCGTTGCATATCGCCTGTCTTGCTCTTGGCCTGGGGCCGGGAGACCGGCTCTGGACAACGCCGATCACCTTTGTGGCGTCAGCCAACTGCGGACTTTATTGTGGCGCGGAGGTGGATTTTGTGGATATTGATCCACTTACCTACAATCTGAGCGTCGAGCACCTTGCGGCAAAGCTCGCGTTAGCGGAAAAGTCAGGTTCCTTACCGAAGGTCTTGGTGCCGGTGCACATGTGTGGTCAGCCATGCGATATGGAGGCGATTCACTCACTGGGGCAGAAATATGGATTTCGTATTATTGAAGATGCTTCTCATGCCATTGGGGCGAGCTTCCAAGGTGAGCCGGTAGGAAACTGCCGGTATTCCGACATCACCGTCTTCAGTTTTCATCCGGTCAAAATCGTCACAACCGGTGAAGGAGGCGTGGCCGTCACCAACGATGCGAAATTGGCGGCCAGCATGGCATTGCTGCGCAGTCATGGCATTACCCGTGATGCAGACCTGATGACGCAAGCACCCGAAGGGCCGTGGTACTACCAGCAGATTGCACTGGGCTTCAACTACCGTATGACTGACATTCATGCTGCCCTGGGGACAAGCCAGATGGCTCGGCTGACCCAGTATGTCGAGCGTCGCGATGCGCTGGCGCGGAAATACGACGCCTGCCTAGCGCAACTTCCCCTGAAGCTGCCGAAGCGCGTCGGCAATCGAAGCTCGGCTTGGCACTTGTATGTCGTTCGCGTGCCAGCTTCGGATCGCTTGGCCGTGTTCAATGCAATGCGTAGCGCTGGCATTGCTGTAAACGTTCACTACACGCCTGTTCACCTGCAGCCATACTATCGTCGTTTGGGGTTTGAGATCGGGCAGTACCCGCATGCCGAGGCCTATGGCGCAGAAGCGATAACCTTGCCTCTTCATCTTGGGCTTTCGGTCGCCGATCAAAATGTGGTTGTTGCCGCGCTTGCCGAAGCTGTTCAACTCGGATAACGATATCCTTAACCATGTCATTGCTGCGTTCCAAGGTACAGAGTCTGGTCCGCTCCGTCGTCGATGTTGCTAGGATGGCGGTTGCATCTCTAAAGTCAGACAGGCGGGCGGCGGCGGCATTGAGGGCTGATGGGCTGAGGCAGTTGAACGGACTTTCCCGTCAACATGGCGCCAGCAAGGTCCCCGCTGCGAAGAAAGTTCTGGTTGACGGCACATGGGACAACGCCAACTATTGGACCCGGTACGCCATCGTGCGCCAGGCGTTGGCGCTCAACCTTGCAGTCGAGGTTGGCATGTTGGGTAAGTACTCACGGAGGCAGTCGAGAAGCGCTTTTGCCGCGTTTGGTATCGATGAAACTATTGATTTGAAGAGAGCATCCCGGCCAGACAGATATCTAGGCAGGGCAAAGGCTCTGCTTAGGGATATAAGATCGTCCGATGATTTGATACGAATTTCATTGCCATGCGATTTTCCGCCCCAGGTCTTCTTCGACGGGGTGCTTAAGAGACAAAGACGGTCTACTGTCGATGTCACTGATCCGAAGCTGCCGGAGTACATCGCCGAGGCGATGGCGGGGCTGGACGTTGCGGATGCCATCGTGGCGGGTGGAAAATTCGACCTGGTTATCCTTAGTCACACGCTTGACTATACGTACGGCGCGATCGCATGGGCGGCCATTCGTCACGGCATACCGGTGCTTACGCTTTATGGCGACTTCGGGCATGCAAGATTTTTACGATTGAAGGCTCCCTCTGATCTGTTCATGTTTCCTGGGCGGCCGTCGGAGGAAGAAATTACCGGGATGCCATGTGCGATGACGGCAGTACTGAGAAAACTCGGCGCTGAGCAACTTGCTGCCCGCTTAAGCGGCAGCACGTCCGATGTTGGCGCGATCTACGCTTACCGGCTAAGTCAGGGTCCTATTACGCGCGAGCAAATTGCCAGCCGATTCGGGTGGCATGCGTCGAGGCCCACGATTGGAGTCTACAGCTCCAATTGGTTTGACTACCCCCATGTCAGCGGCATGTGCGACTTCCGGGATTTTCTCGATTGGATAAGTGCGACTCTCGAGGTCGCGAAAAGTCGCCCCGAGGTGAATTGGCTTTTCAAGGCGCATCCCTGTGATGACTGGTACGGCAAGATCCATGGCCAGCGGTTGGAGGATCTGGTGGCTGCAATCAACCAGCAGCACATCCGGTTGGCTGACAAGAACTGGAATGGTCTAGATATGATGCAAACTCTTGATGGTATCGTGACCTGCCACGGTACCATAGGCATCGAGGCGACATCTAGGTCGATTCCAGTTCTGGTTCCCTATTCGGGTTGGTACGGCCACGCTGGTTTTGTCACCTGCGCGAGCGATCGCGACGATTATCTTTCCCTGTTGCGAATGGACTGGTGGCAGGGGCAAAATCTGGAAGCCAACAAGGAAAAGGCAGAGTTGTTTGCCGCTTGGATGTTTTGTGTTCCTGATTGGCACGGTCAATACAAATACCACGACGACTCGAAGCAGGATGAAATCTATGCCGACCTGACGGACTTCCTTCGATCGAACCGGATTGCGATCGCGCGTGAGGCAGATGAAGTTGCTGCCTGGTTTGCCGATGGCCACCCCTACTTCCATGTCTTCGTGATGATGAGGGCGAAGGGTTTTCAGTTGGGCGACATCTGATCATGAAGAAATCCACGATAGCGATTATTCCCGCACGGGGCGGCAGTAAACGTATTCACCGCAAGAACATCAAGCCTTTCGCCGGAAAACCGATGATTGTCCATGCCATTTCAGCGGCACAGGATTCGGGATTATTCGAGCATGTCGTCGTAAGCACAGACGATCAGGAAATCGCGGGAATCTCGCGCCTTGCCGGCGCCGAGACACCGTTCATGCGACCGGCGGCACTTGCAGATGACCATACCCCGACTGTTCCCGTCGTGGCTCATGCCATTGAGTCCTTGGAACAAATCGGCTGGGAGGTAGACACCGTCTGTTGCATCTACCCGGGTGTCCCCTTCATACAGGTAGCCGACCTAGCGGCCGCCTTGGCCCTGTTACGCGAGACCGGTGCCGATTATGCATTTCCGGTGGCCGAGTTTCCTTCTGCTATCCAACGTGCCCTGAGAAAAAATCCGGAAGATCGCATGCTGCCATTTTATCCAGAATTCGAGCTGACACGGACACAAGACCTTGAGGCAGCCTACCATGACGCTGGTCAGGTCTATTGGGGCAGCCGAGCTACCTGGTTATCCAATACGCGTATACACAGCAATGCCGCAGGACTGGTCATTCCAAGCTGGCGAGTGGTCGACATCGATACGCCGCAAGACTGGCAACGTGCAGAAATATTTTGCCGTGCCTTTTTTAAAGGCCCAACACTAACTGAAAGCGAACAATGAATGAACAGCAGAACTTCTGGGCCACTGAGTATGCTCAGGAATACATACGCAAGAACAGCCAATTCGATCGTAATTTAGGCATTGAGGGTTGGCGCAAGATGTTGGCTCGGGCGGAACCCATCTCGACGATCCTAGAGTGCGGTTGTAACATCGGTCGGAATATTGGTTTCCTCGAAGCAGTTCTACCGGAGGCGAAAAAATCAGTAATTGAAATCGGCAAGCCGGCCTTCGATTTTGTTCGTTCCCACTACTCTCTGGCGGAGGCCTTTAATGGTTCAATCGAAGCCTCGGCTTTGGCAGGACCGTTTGATCTCGTGTTCACCATGGGGGTGTTGATCCACATCCATCCTGACGATCTCATGGCGAATATGACCAAGATGTTCGACTATTCTGGAAAGTACATTCTGATCGGTGAGTACTTCAACCGAACACCCGTTATGCTCGAATACCAAGGCCAAAAAGACAAACTTTTCAAGCGTGATTTTGGGAAGTTATTCATCAAAAACTATCCTGTGAAGCTGGTGGACTATGGCTTCCTTTGGGGGCACATCTACGATTCTGCCGGTTTCGACGACATCACCTTTTGGTTATTTCAAAAAGACTGATCGAGCTATAGATCAGATTTCTTCGCTGAGACAATGAGAGTTGCATTCCGGGTAGACGCCTCCCTACGAATCGGCAGCGGCCACGTCATGCGCTGCCTGACATTGGCCAATGCCCTGCGGAAGCGTGGAGTGAGTTGCTTTTTTATTTGTAGAGAGCATGAAGGCAACCTGATTGAGCGTATTCGGCAAGAGATTTATGAGGTGGTCGTGCTGCCTCGCGCTGTTCAAGAAGATACAGATAAAGACTTCGGCCAGCCAATTCCTGCTCATTCTCATTGGCTAGGTGCTAGTTGGCAGGCGGATATGCAGCAAACGATCGCCGCGATTGCTGATGATTCACTGGATTGGTTAATTGTTGATCACTATGCATTGGATAAGCGGTGGGAAGAGAAACTACGATCGCATGTCAAAAAGATCATGGTGATCGATGATCTGGCGGATCGAGAGCACGACTGTGATTTGTTGCTGGATCAGAATCTGGTCGCAAATCTGCAGACCAGATACGACGAGCATGTTCCTGCTCACTGTGCGTGCCTGCTAGGTCCGGAATATGCGCTGCTACAACCCGAATACGCTGAATTACACCCCCGAACTTCTCCGCGTATCGGTCCTGTGCAACGCATTCTGGTTTTCTTCGGAGGTGTTGATCAACACAACCTCACTGGGCTGGCACTTGCTGCACTCCTAAGGGTTGATAGAAACGATATTGCTATTGATATTGTTATCAGTCCGCAGAGTCCAAATGCCGCAATGATTCGTGCACAGGCGCAGCAAAATGCCAACTTCACTGTAGTTGACAGGCTTCCAAGTCTGGCGCCATTAATGCTGAAGGCAGATCTGGCGATTGGTGCGGGAGGAGCGACATCATGGGAGCGTTGTTGCCTTGGATTACCAACTTTGGTTATTACTCTTGCAGAGAACCAAAGGCCGATTGCTGAAAAATTACATCAGCGAGGCCTTGTGCGTTGGCTGGGGCATTACGAGACAGTGACCGAAGATTCAATTTTTCATGCACTACTGGTCGTGATTGAAGATGCGGGAATGGAAGATTGGTCGCGTGCCTGTATGGAGCTTACGGACGGTCAAGGAGTCGAGAGAGTAGCTTCAATTCTTACCCTCAATGCGGATACACAACTCAAATCCCGATTGGCGCGATTCGATGACGAAGATCTTTTGTTTCGCTGGGCGAATGACCCCATGGTTTGCCAGAACGCATTTAATTCCGAAAAAATATCAATAGAAACGCACAAGAGATGGTTTTACTCCCGTCTCAGAGACCACGAACGCTGCAGGATTTACATTGCAGAAACGGAGAATACTTTGGCGATCGGGCAGGTAAGGTTTGAGCTATCCGAAAATGGCTGGAGCATTGATTACTCTTTGAGTAAGGCTGCAAGAGGCTATGGGTTAGGTAAAAAGATTTTGGAAGTGGCCTTACTCGAATTTCGTCGTATAGAAACTGGTGTATTGCTTTTCGATGACGTAAAGAAAGATAACAATCGCGCTAGTGAAGTTTTTGAGTCTTTTGCATTAAAGCGAGATGTTAGGGATGGCCGCTGGTCGATCGCAGTATGCTCTGACAGTGGCAGTTGGATCAACCCTTGGATTGCTAAATTATTGCTGCAGTGGATGGAAATGGGACATCAATGTATTTGGTCTCATGACGCCGAGGCGCTTCCCGGCGGCGATCTTTGTTTTTATTTGAGTTATGGAAAAATCGTAGGCAAAGAAGTGCGCGACAAGTATCGAAACAATCTTGTTGTTCATGAAAGCAATCTTCCCAAGGGTAAAGGCTGGTCGCCACTAACATGGCAAATTCTTGAGGGCAAGAGTCTGATTCCGATCACGTTAATCGAGGCTGATGATCGCGTTGATAGCGGCCCCATCTACGCACAGGTATCGATTGAATTTATGGGCCATGAACTCGTTGATGAACTGCGGGGCAAACAAGCCGACGCAACAGTTGAGTTGTGTAGAGCATTTGTAAATGAATATCCAGCGATTGCCGAACGAAGTAGGCAGCAGGAGGGGGGCGAAACTTTCTATTCGCGTCGGCGACCGGTAGATAGCAGGCTTGACACGAATAAACCCATCCTAGAGCTATTCAATTTGCTGCGGATTGTGGACAATAAAAAATATCCGGCTTACTTCGAAATGCATAATCGAGAATATAGAATAACCATCGAGTCTCTTAAAAAGCATGAGTGAATTCATCGTTGCAAGTAGTAAGCCTTGGCATCGTACTGGTTTTGAGCGGATGAAAAGCCAGAGTTCGCATGAGTGGCGCTATGTATCAACGATTGAGGAGCTTGAGAGCGCTCTAACTGGA
>JACCED010796625.1_pt1 | contig 12910 bp, 7 predicted proteins | sample 7455021 | NCBI WGS metagenome assembly JACCED01 (sample SAMN15323456, study PRJNA562643) | freshwater metagenome | isolation source: river surface water | place: USA:Blue River Watershed | collected 2017-08-19
TACTTCAATATTATAGATATTAGTACTAGCTGGTTTAATAGTAACATCATTGGCACGACCCCAATCAGCAGGGTTTAAAGTAATATCAGCAGTATCTGAAATAACAGAACTGGCATGGTCTTGTACAATTTGAGCAAGTCTATCACCTACTTGTTTATCATAACCAGTACCATTAACTAAAGTAGCAACATATCTAATAGCTTCTATCATTTGAGCTTTATTAGCGGTAACATTACTGGAAGAAAGAAGATTTCTATAGATATGGTGAATAAATACACACATATCATAAGGAATTCTATATCCAGAACTAGGATAAGGTTTACCTGATAATCTGCATAAAAAAGTATCACATAAATTATAAGAACCTTTCATTACCATGTTATTTAAAGCATGAATGTATAATTTAACTGCAGGAAAGTCTTTTGCTCCACCGAAAAAGCCCATAAATTTTTCATAATACGAATCGTTAGTTGAAGACATAATTATTATATTATAATCTAGAAAAAAAAAAACTTAAATATTTTTATATTTTTTCTAATATAATTTAATGAGTTATAAATTAGATAACTATTTATTTATAAAAAACATTTTAATTTTAATTTTTGTTGTAATATTAATTCATGTTTTTTTAAATGAAATTTTGATGGACAATGGTACATGCGGTGCAAAAATTGAAAATGCCACCAAATCAACTAATAATAATGATGTAACAGATGCAATTAATATAAAGAATTCAAGTAATGAAAAGTTTACCAACACTCAAACAACTATTTATTTTTTCTGGGCTTCATGGTGTCCTCACTGTGTATCTTTTAAACCTATTTTTGAAGAATTTGAAAGTAAAGTTTCTAATAATCAAAATGTTAAAATTAATAAAGTTCAATGTGATGAAAATACACAAGAAGTTTTAGATTATGTTCAAAAATTTAATATTGAAGGTTTTCCAACTGTTATTATAGTAAATGATGATGGTAGTTTTAAACATTATGAAGGTCAAAGAAATCTTAAAGGATTAATGAATATTTTACCAAGTGATAATAAAGAAGGTTTTAATAATAATACTAATGATACTGATTCAGTAACTGTTTATAATTTTAATACTTCATGGTGTGGATATTCTAGAAAATTTCAACCAGTTTGGGAACAATTTTGTGATACTGTAAAAAATAATAATATTGAAACATTTGATATTAAATGTGATGATGAAACAAATGATGCAAATCAAGAATTATGTAAAAAATATAATATTAGAGCCTATCCAACTGTTATAATTGTTAGAAACACAGATTATACAACATATGATGGACCAAGAACAGTTGATGATTTAGTTAAAAGTGTTAATACTAAAAAAGTAAAAGTAAATACAAATCAAGAACAAGGAAAAACAATTGTTTATAATTTTAATACTGAATGGTGTGGATTTTCTAAAATGTTTCAACCAGTATGGAATACATTCAGTAATTCATTAAAAGAATCTGACGGTGTTGTTGCTATTGATGTTAAATGTGATAATGATTCTAATGCAGAATTATGTAGTCGTTATAATATTGAAGGTTATCCAACTGTTTTAGTTGTTAATGATTCTGGTGTAGAAATGTATAATGGCCCTAGAACAGTAGATGGATTAAAAACTTTTTTAAGAATTAATTAATTATTATAAATAAAATTATAATTGTAATATATTATAAATTTATACTATATTAAAATTATTTAATAATTTATTATTAGCAATACACTATTGCTTAATTTATTATTAACAATACACTATTGTTTAATTTATTATTAACAATACACTATTGTTTAATTTATTATTAACAATACACTGTTGCTTAATAATTTATTATTAGCAATACATTGATGAAATAATACTTTTTTTTTCTTTTATACTTTCTTTAAACAAAATAAAACCATTATTTAAATCTAACATATTAATTTTTTTTATAAATTCTTTATCTAATCCAAAAATTCTTCTAGAATGTGCAATTTTTGTTTTAAGAAATAATACTTCAATATCTCTTCCAAAAAATTTAAAACTATTTATATTAGTTTCAAACCATTTTTGTAATTCTTTAGTATCAATATCAATATTCCAAGCTGATTCTTTAATTTTTAATAAAAATATTTCTGATAATTCATATGCTGAATATGGTTCAAATTCAAATCTCCAAATAAATCTAGAATCTAAACCTTTATTTAATTCAAAAAATGATTCTTTTAATTCATTTTCATATCCTGCAATCATAATAATTAAATCTTTTTTATGTTCACTCGATTCATGACATATTGTATCAATACATTCCCGTGAAAAACTATCTGTTTTAGAAACAGTTCCTAAACTATATGCTTCATCAATAAATAAAACACCACCTAAACATTGTTTAATAACATCTTTTGTTTTAATAGCAGTTTGTCCTAAATATCCAGCAACTAAATCAGAACGAGAAACTTTTTTAAAAATATTTTTTGATAAAATACCAATTTTTGAATAAATTCTACCTAATATTTTAGCAACTTCTGTTTTACCTGTTCCTGGTGGGCCATATAAAACTGTATGTTTAAAATCATCAGATTGTAACTTTTGAATAAAATATAATATTTGTTCAAATATTGATTTTTTTAGTTTTTTTAATCCAATCATATTAATTAATTGAATTAAATCATCTTTTATTTTTGTTAATCCTTCTAAATCAATATTATATTCATATTGTGAATCATATTTATTATTATCAATTAATTTAACTAAATCTTCCAAAGATTCTATTTTAATATCTGTAAAATCAATATTTTTTTGTGTTTTAACCACTGGTTTTTCAACAGTTATTTTATCATCAGATGATTTTAAAGAATTTAATAAATCAACTAGTGATATATCTGGTAAATTAGTTGGTTGACTATTATTTAAATTATTTGGAGGGAAAAATGGTGGATTATTTAAATTATTTGGAGGGAAAAATGGTTGATTAATATTTAAATTATTTGGTGGATTAGCATATGGGTCATAATATGGGTCATATGTTGGAATATAGTATGGGTCATATGTTGGAATATAATATGGGTCATATGTTGGAATATAATATGGGTCATATGTTGGATTATAATATGGGTCATATGTTGGATTATAATATGTGTCATATGTTGGATTATAATATGGATTATTGTTTTGATTATTGTTTTGATTATTATTTTGATTATATTTTAATTTTTTATTATTATAATTGGTTGATTTGTAGTTATTATGTTTTTTATAACTATTATTTTTTTTATAATTATTATTTGTACTATTATTTGTACTATTATTTGGATTCATTTATAATAACATAAAATTATTCTTTAATTGTTTTATATAATTTATTAGATATATCTAATAGTTCTTGACTAAATTCCATTTTATTAATAATAGATTTATCGATGTTATTAAAACCATTATAAGCTCCATACCAAGCTCCTAAAATAGCTCCAGTAGAATCAGAATCACCTATATGTAAACAACCAAAATATATTAATGAATCAAAATTAAATTTTCCATTATATGGTTTAATAGATGACATAATTAATGCATCATATGCAAAAATAACAGAATCTAATCCACTGGAACCAACTTGATTATAACTAAAATTATTACTGGTATATTCTGGATTAAATTGTGCTATTATATCAAAAGCACTAAGTGCTTGAATAAAATTATTTGTTTTTATTAAATTATCAAATCTAATTTCTTTATATTTTATCCAATTATAAAAATAATCATCTATTTCTGCGTCATTATCTAAATTTATATTTTCATTAATAGTTTTATTTTCATATAATTCAATTAATTTATTAATCCATAACAAAGGGTCTATTTTTTGATAAGCCCATGATGTAAATATAGCTGATACAACTCCTCCTAAATAACCAATATAATAATTATGTGTAATTCTACTAGCAATTAATGATTCTTCAATAATTTTATTAATGTTATTATAATATTTTATTCCTATAGTAGCTGTGCGAATAGCAGCCCCATTACCACCCATTTTTTTAGAAACTGTCATATTTTTTATAAATGACTCATTTTTTTTATTTGATTTAGTAAATTTATTAAGATATGTTAATGATTCAATTGTTTGATAACCAAAATAACGTTTATCATTATCTTTAATATAATATTTATTTAATATATTTAAATATTCTTTAATATAATTTTCTTCTCCACCATTATTAATTAATGCTTTAGTTGTAGCAATTAATAATATAGTATCATCACTTGCTAATAATTCATTATAATTTAAATTTTGATATCCTCCATTATAAAAATAATCAGTTGATATATTATTATTAACTAGCATAATATATTTTTTTTCTTTAAAATTAATATTTAAATTATAATTAAATTCAGCTTGACCATTACCAAATCCAATTATATCAAATAATGATGATAATATTAAACATGCTGTTATTTGTTCTAATTTATTATCATTATTATTTTGTTCTAATTTATTATTTTGTTCTAATTTATTATCATTATTTTTGCGATTATTCATTTATAATTATTAGAAAATAATCGTTTAAAAAAATATATTTTAATATTAATATATAATGAATTTCGAAAACCTTAAATTTAATTTATATGAAATATTAAATATATCTCCAGATGCTTCAGAAAATAAAATCAGAAAAGCTTATAAAAATTTAATATTAAATTTTCATCCCGATAAAAACAGTGAAGCAGAAGAGGATATTTATTTACATATTATACAAGCAAATACAATTTTAACAAATAAAGAACAAAGAAAAAATTATGATGAATACTTAATTAAAAAAGTAGAAGACCATTTTGATTTAAAAAATAATTTTAAAAAAAATTTAGATAATTTACCAGTTATTCCTAAAGAAGATGCTCAAAAAACATTTGATGAAAAAATAAATGAATTAAATAATAAACATAATATTACATCATTTTCAGAAAATGATACTAAAAAAAATTATGATAAAATATTAAAAGAAAGAGAACAAGTTTTTGAAATCCCAAAAGAAGAAATTATGGATAGAGATGATTTTAATTCTAAATTTGAAAATAAAAAATTAGATATTATACAAATAAATACACAAACTGATTTAGTTATTAATAATAATTATACAAGTTTAGATGTTGCATTTGATAATTTATATATTGATGGTGGTGGTGTTGCAACAGATAAATATACTAGTTTAGATACAGCTTTTAAGGTTCATAATGTTAATAGTAATCTTGAAGGAAGAAATACAGATATTGATAGTGCAATGAAAAGATATCAGGAAGAAACAGAATTATATAATAATCCTGATTTTAAATATACAAATGAAAAATTTGACACTTGGTAAAACAATTTATTCTAAATCATTTTAGAGTAAAAACAATTTATTCTAAATCATTTTAGAGTAAAAACAATTTATTCTAAATCATTTTAGGGTTGCAACTAGTAGCATAAAAGTTGATAATTCTTGATAATAATTATCAACTTTCAATTTTTTTATTCTTTTTGTAGCTTGTATTTTTTTAGTCCGTTTAATTTTGCTACATATACGTTCATTATTGACATTATATCTTTAACCAATTCTTCTTCTGGTTCTAATTTTTCTGATTCATATAATACTATTATTTTTCCATGAGAATATTCATGAATTAACTCTTCAATCAGTTCATAACCAAATCTTGTTAATCTGTCACGATATGCAACTACTAATTCGTTTATTTTTCCTGATATTGCTAATTTTATTATTTTTTTTATACCTCTTTTATTTAAATTTAATCCAGAACCGATATCCTCTATAATTATATATTTTGGATATTTATCATGTAATAATTGTTTTTGTCTATCTAAATCTTCTTTTTGATTATTAGATGATACTCTTACATAACAAATATTTAATTTACCATTTTTTTTATCTAAATCATCTAAATTATCACATACTAATTGTTTTTCACATTTATATTTCTCTAAATATTTTTTTACGTTATAAAGTCTTTGGTTTCCTGTTGTTCTAATTGTTTCAATTAGACCTTTCTCATCCCATAAATATAATGTTCGTTGGTGAATTCCTAAAATTTCTGCTGCTCGTTTTCCTTTTACAAATTCTTCTGTAATATTCATTATTTATAATGATAATAAAACTTTATATAGTTTACAATTATAATTATAATATTTATAAACTATATAAAGATTCATTATTATTATATATTAATAATGAAATATATATATCCAACATTACTAAAATCGGCTAATACTAAATATAATCATGGTTGGTTTGATGTTAAAATTAGGAAAAATAAAGCATATAATAAAAAGAAAAAACGGAAGAAAAAAATTATTGAATCTGCTTATATTGATACATATAAAATTAAATTAGAACTTAATTATAAACAACAACAACTTATTAAATTATGGTTAGATGATTGTATTGATATTTACAATTTGACAAATGATTATATTAAAACTAATATTAGTGATACAACTATTAAAGAAATTGTTAATTTTTATAAATTAAGAAAAACATTAGAAAATGAACTAAAATGTATATGTAAAATTAATAATTTAAATAAACATACAGCTGATTATGCTGTTCAACATTGTGTTACTATGTATAAATCAGCTTTGTCTAATCATAATAATAAATTAGATAAATTTACAATTAATAATTTACTAAAAGATAGACGAAGAAAAAATTTAATAGTTGAACCTGCAAGTGTTAGTTCTAAAATAAATTCTATATTTATAAAGCAATTAGGAGAAATAAAAAGTTCATCTCCGTTAAATTTAATTAAAAAAAATTCAGTATTACAATTTGATACAATTAAAAATTTATTTTATATAATAATTCCATATGATAAAATTGATAAAAAAGAAGTTAATCAATATAAAAAATGTGGAGTTGATATAGGTGTACGTACATTTATAACAACATATTCACGTGGTGAATCATTTGAAATCGGTACAAATAATAATAACTTGATTGATAAATATAATAAAAAAATGGATTCTATAAAAAGTAATTATAATACAAACAATTTATCAAAAAGAAAATATGAAAAAGGATTTACTAAATATTCAGACAAATTAAAAAATTCAATAGAAGATTTACATAATAAAACAAGTACTATATTATTAAGTTTATATAAAGAAATTATCATTGGGAAGATCAGTATCAAAAAGATGATTTCAAATTTAACTGGAAATTTACAAGCAATAACAAAAAGACGTCTTGTGGTATTATCACATTACAGATTTCGTGAAAAATTAAAATCAAGAGCATTTAAATTTGGATGTAAAATAACAGAAGTAACAGAATATTTAACATCAAAAACATGTTCTAATTGTTTAGAAATTAATGATAATTTAGGTTCATCTAAAATATTTAAATGTTCTTGTTGTAATTTACTACTTGATAGAGATATTAATGCATCTATAAATATTTATAAAAATAAAATATTAACTAGATAAATTAGACTTATGTCTAAATCAACCGATTCTTTAACGTTCTAATCGGTAAATAAAAATTGATAATTTTTAAATAATATCAAGAATTATCAAGTTTTTAGTAACGGTAAAATATAAAAAATTGAATAATATAATAATTATAATTAAATTTAATTATAATTATGGATATTAAATTAATAAAAGGTAATCGTTATTTGTTTCATAATCAAGAAACACAAACTAATTTTAGAGCGAATTTTGTTAAAATTATAACACGCGATGATGGATATAAAACATTAATAGTAGAAAAATACGTTTATGAATCTGGTCAAGAATTGAAATCAGAAATAGTAACAATGCCATTTAGTTGGATAAATAAAGTAGAAACATTAGTTGATATTTTAAATACTAATTCAAATAATATTACATATAATCAAGATATTTTATTAGAAATAGATTCATTTTTATAGTTTTTTTATTAATAAGTTTGATTTTTTATTAATAAGTTTGATTTTTATTTATTATAAGTTTAAAAATCTTTATATAAAATCTATACATATATAATGTCATATTTAAATTACAAACAAAATGATATAATTTTAAGTTATAAAAGTGAATTTAGTATTATAATTTCAGACGTTTTAGAAAATTCAGAGAATGAATATAATTTTGTAAATTTACCAAATGAATTAAAAAATGATATTGAGATTAATAAAAATAATGGTACAATATTAATAAAATCATCATTAAATGTTGGTATTTATAATTTAATTATATCATTAAATAATAATGCAGAAACTAATACATTAATAAAAGTAACAATTAAACCAGTTATCTATTATAAAGGTTATTCTTTTTATTTTAATGAAGTAGAAAAAACACAAATAATACCAAAAGTTGTTCCAGAATATTTAGTATCTGAAAATCTTTTAAATTACAAACTAGAAAAACCAGTTCCAGGAATATTAATAGATTCAAATACTGGAATTATAACTTTTAATAATAAAGTTGATGCTCAAAATTATAAATTGGTTATAATTACAAATGTCAAAGATATTGAAGTAAAATCAGTAGTTTCATTTAATATTTATCCATCAATTGATTATGGTATAAAAGATAATGTAATATATATTGATCATTGGGAAAAATATACATCACCTCAACCAGTTATTAAACCAAGTGGTGGTGATTTTATGATATTAAATGAAATAATAGGTATAACAGTTGATAATAAAACAGGTGTTATATCAGTCAATGAATCTAAAGCAGGTTTGCAAAATATAATAGTAACATATAAAATAAATAATATTGCATTAACTGTTAATTTAGCACTTTATGTTAAACCAATAATATCATTTAATAAATTAATAGTTGATTATGGTAAATTTATATCAACAGATATTCCATTTATAAGTGAATATGGTGGTAAATTTGAAATTGATAAAAACTTTAAATATATAAAATCATTATCAATAACACAAAAAAATGGTGTAATTAAAATAAATGATTTTATACCTTCAGGAAATTATAAAATTGACATAGCATATGAAATAAATAATTATAAAACAAGTAGTTTTTTTGAAATACAAGTAAATCCTCATTTTTATTATGTTAATAAACAAAAAGAAATAGTATATGGATTTAAAGATTCATCAGAAGAACCTTTTTTAGACGAAGACCATGATGGTATTTTTACAATATTAAATCCAATACCAAATGTATATATTAATCCAAAAAATGGTATAATTTATTTTGATATTATAATTGATGTAGGTGAATATAATTTTGAAATAAATTATAATAAAAATGGTATTAATAAGATTAATAATTTTATTTTAATTGTAAAACCATATGTATCAATATTAGAAGAAAAACAAATTATAAATATAAATAATAATTTAAAAGATGTTATTATAAATGTTTCACCATCAGGTGGTTATTTATCAAATAGTTTAAAAATACCAATTGAAGATAATATATTATGTTTATCAAAATTTAATGGTAAAATGATAGGAAATTTTAAATTAGACATATTTTACACATATAATGATATAAAAAATAGTATGGTATATAATTTTGATATTAATCCAATTATAGAATATACTATAAATAGAAGAAAAATATTTTATGGTTCTAAATTTATATCAGATATTCCAAATGTACAACCAAAAAATGGTATTTTTAGTATATTAAATAGTGATTCATTTGAAATTAATAGTAAAACTGGTCAAATTATTATAAATAAAAATATAAATGTTGCTAATTATGAAATTATAGTTTATTATGAAATTAATGGTATTAAAACAGAAACAACATACTTTTTAGAAATATATCCATACATACATTATAATACAAATTCATATGATGTAATATATGGTGAAGAAACTATTATTCCTCCTCCTAAATTTTTACCAAATAATGGTACATTTGAATGCGAAGAGTTTAAAATGAATTCTGATGGAAATATTATTATACCTGGTGATTTAGATGTTAATAAATACGTAGTTAATATTAGTTATTCATATAATTTTATTAAAACAAAATTAAATTTTTTAGTAAATGTATTACCATGTAAATTAAATATAGTTTATAATACTTCTGAAAAAGTATATGATGGTACTCAATTAGTTAAAATAAAATATAATTCACCTCATAAATTATTATATGATGCTATATTTATTGATTCAAATGTTGGTAAAAATAAAAAAATATTTATTTCAAATATAAAAGTTGATTCAGAAAAATCAAATAATTATATAATTGACGATATTATTATTAGAGGTCATATTCATCCAAAAATGATAAATATTACATTTATACCAGAAGAGAAAATATATAATAATAACAAAAATATTAATGTAAATTGGATTTCATCAGACCCTATTAATGTAAAAAGTTTTAAAGCTATTTTAAAAAATGAAAATGTTGGTAAACAAACTGTTATTATTACTAATGTAATAATAGATAATCCTAATTTTATATGTGAACAATCATATGAAGTTGAAGCAATTGTAAAACCAAAAGAATTATTAATACATTTTGAATCAATACCTCAATATTATAGTTTAAATGTAACTGCTGTTAAATTAAAATTAATTAATGTAGATGGTTATTATACAACAGATAATGTAGTATTAGATGGTTATAATGCAAATTTTGAAGATTCAAATATAGGTACAAATAAACTTATTAAAATAAATAATATTAAACTAAAAGGTAAAGATGCATTTAATTATACTGCTAAATCTAATGATATTTATGGAACTATTTTACCTGCTGTATATGAATATAGTGCTTCTGTTGTTGAAAAAATATATGATGGAACAACAAAAGCAGAAATTATATTTGAAAAAAATAAATTATGGGAGGTTATATCATATGATGCCGAATTTTCTGATAAAAATGTGGGTAATAATAAAAATGTTATTATATCAAATATTAAAATATCTAATCCTAATTTTATTTTAGAAAATAAAACATTAAAAGGTAATATCATACAAAAAATTATTAATGTTAATATAACAGGTCAAGATAAAATATATAATGGAAATAATATAATTGAATCACAATATGAATTTGAAAATAACAGTATTTTATCAGAAGATATTATAGATTTAGAATATACATGTTTATTAAAAAATATTAATGCAGATACAAATAAAGATTTTTATATTAATAATATAAAAATTATTGGTAGAGATAGAAATAATTATAAAATTGGTAAAATTAATTCTAATAAAATAACAGTTCATAAACAAAAAATACAAATAGAGTTTTATTCTATTGATAAAGTGTATGATTCAAAAGAAGATGCAGTTGTTCGATATAAAGAAAATAAATTAACAAAAGTTAAAAGTTTTAAAGCAGAATATTTTGATAAAAATGTTGGAACAAATAAAAAAATTAAAATTAGTAATATTGAATTAGATAATAAAAATAATTATTATATTGATGATATAATTATATATGGTAATATATTACATAGAACATTAAATGTATTATTATCAATAAATTCAAAAAACTATGATGGTACAACAAAAGCAGAAACTATATTAAATGGTATTAAGGGAATTTGTAATAATGATAATGTATATATATCAGATTATAATGCTAATTTTATAGATTGTAATGTAGGAACAAAACCTGTTATTATTAACAATATTATATTAGATGGTATTGATGCTGATAATTATAATATTGTTCAACCAATTAAACTACAAGGTACAATTGAGAAAAAAGAATTATTTATTGAATTTTATAATATTAAAAAAACTTTTGATACAAATTTAGATATTAAAGATATTAATTTAAAATATAATACAACTAATATATTATCAAATGATGATGTTAAACTTAAATTTATTAATCCAAAATTTATAACATCAAATATTGGTAGTAATAAAGAAATTAATATTAGTAAAATAATATTAGAAGGTATTCATGCAAATAATTATAAAATAAATAAATATAAATGTATTGGTACTATTGAACCTAGTGAAATAAATTTAGAATTTATTTGTTCTGAAAAAATATATGATGGTACAAATAATATAATTGTAAAACCAAATTATAATTTAAATATAAAATATGAAGCAACAATTGATGATATAAATGTTGGAACTAATAAAAAAGTTAAAATTAAAATTTTAGAAAATTTAGAAGAAAATTATATATTAAAAGAAGAATATGAAACAATAACTAATATTATTCCTCAAGAAATTTGTATTAATGTAAAAGAAATAATTAAAAATTATGATAATATTGCAGATACGATTGTAAATTTTGATACTAGTTTAAATATTATAAGTTATAATGCATATTTTGAAGATAAAAATATAGGTACTAATAAAAATGTTTTTATTAATAATATAATATGTTCAAATAATAATTATAAAATTAAAAATATTATAAGTAAAGGAACTATTACACCAAAATACTTAAATCCTACTATTGAAATTCAAACAAAGGAATATGATGGAACAACAACAGCAGTAATTAAACAAATAAAATTTGATGACAATTTAAATATACGATTATTATCATATGATGCACAATTTGAAAATCCTAATATTGGTGAAAACAAAGTATTAATAAAAAATATCAAATTATCAAATCCAAATTATATTATTTCTGATACATATGTTAATTGTTCTATTTTACAAAAAAATATTAAAATTAAATGTATTGTTGATATAAAAGAATATGATAATACAACAACTGGAACACTTGATAACATAATTATTCCATATAATTTAGTTATTGATTCAGTTGATGTTAATTTTGAACAAAAAAATGTAACAAATAAATGTAAAGTATATGTATCAAATATTAAATTTAAAAATGAAAACTATAAATGTGATGATTTTATATTATATGGTTCAATAAAACCAAGACAATTATTATTAGAATTTAATAATGTAGATAAAATATATGATAAAAATACAAATACTAATATATCTATTAAATCAATTCAA
>JACCED010076503.1_pt1 | contig 12904 bp, 16 predicted proteins | sample 7455021 | NCBI WGS metagenome assembly JACCED01 (sample SAMN15323456, study PRJNA562643) | freshwater metagenome | isolation source: river surface water | place: USA:Blue River Watershed | collected 2017-08-19
CGCTGACCAGGTTGGAGTCGCGGCAGTCGTAGGTGTCTTTCCACTCCCAGCAAGCCCGAGTGACCGCCATGCCCTGGATGGTGCGGGTCTGGTTGGGGGCGGTACAGACCTCCCCGGTCTTGCGGCACTCCGCCTGAGCCCAGGCGGATTCGAGCGACGTCACGCCCAACAGGAATAGGGCCATGAGCATTGGTCTCATGGACGGCTCCTGGCCTCCAGGGGGGCGCACTCGGAGGTGTCCCAGCGTTCGGTGCAGCTGCGTGGACAAGCCTGACGCGTGGCAATCTGGATTGCGCCTTCCCCCGCACCCGCGACCACCGTCCGCATGAAGAGAATGTTCTCGCCATCTCTCAGGTAGGGGCGCAGATCGATATTCAGCGAGACGTTCCAGCTCGTGTTCAGCTCAGGATCCGAGAGGCAGCTCGCACCGAACTGGACCTGCACATAGCAGACCTGGCCGCCGCGCCGCGGCCGACAGACGGGGATGACGTCCAGGCGATCGCCTCCCCTGGGTCCGACATACACCACAGCGTCATTGACCTTGACGAGCAGCCAGTCGTCATAGGCGGCCTGCGTCAGGATGAAGCGGGTGATCAGCGACACATCGCGGACTGTGAAACGCAGGGTCCGGTCATAGGCGGTTCCCGATCCCGTCCAGTAGTTGTCTGCGATGGTGCCGAACTGCAGGATGTAGTTGCCGGCGCCGTCTGGTGTGTAGCTCACCGCCATGTCGCCCGACCAGCTACCGGGGACGATGCCGCCCTGGTCGCAACCGTCCGTCTGCGGATCGCAGGCCAGGGTCAGGATCCGCCGGCATTGGACCGTCGCGATCGTCATGGACTCGGTGCAGGACTCGGTGAGGAAGGTGCCAGGCGTGCGCACCTGCTCGACACGGCATTGCTGGCTGGAGGTCCCGGGCACGGCGCCGGGTGATCGGATCAGGTCCTTGGAGTCCACCATGAGCGGGTCCGTGGTTTTGTCGATCGTGAATTGGGTGCGATTCGTGGCGTGACGTGAGAGGTAGTTGACGGCATCGCATTCCTGTTGATCGAAAGCGCTGGCGGCCCTGGCCGTTCTGCAGTCGTTCTGCTTTCGCGTGCCGATACCACCAATCAGGTTGCGACCACCCTGGAAATGATGGGTCTCTGCCGCAGTCGTCCCGTAGTGCGGCAACTGCGCCGCCGCGGTCGCGGCATCGACCGAATTGCCCGCCGCCGTCTTGCCGGTGGTCGCGAAGGCCTTGCCAGCGTTGAAGGCGCCAGCCGGGGTGCTTGCGGGTTCCGCGAGGACCGTCAGGGCGGCCAGCAGCGTTCCCAGTCCCACGCCCAGGCGAGTCATGGCGACTCTCCCAGTTGCCGCAGATAACGCATGGCCTGCGCCCGGAAGTCCGGTGCTTTCTGATGCAGGACTTTCAGGGCATAGGGCAGCGACACATCCCCCGCGATCGAGGCGTACGTCCCGGGCAGGGCGCAGCCCTGGGCATCGAGTTGCTGGCCACTCTCGGGTCTCGCGAGCACCACGGCAGGGACCGCCTCGATCTTGTACTGGGTGAACGCCTTGGGGTGAACGATGACGTGGCCCGTGCCTTCGCCCAGGGCCTGGATGGCCGCCGCAGTTTCCTTCAGAGAGTTGCCCTTGAGGCCACGCAGCACCACAGAAGCGCCGACCTGACTCGCCTGCCGCACCAGGCGTCGCAAGGACTCGGGCGGCATGCTGAAACTCGCGAAGATCAGCAGGTCCTCGGTTTGGCGCGCCACAGCGCGTTGCTCGTAGCGTCGAGCGACTTCCTGTACGTCCATGCCGGAAGGCGATGGCGTCGCGATCTGGGGGAAAGCGCCCGCAGGTGCCGCGGGCAGCGGCTCACCAAACAGGGCGCGCCGCTGCGGCTCAAGTTGGCGGATCTCCCGCTCGATGGCTGTGTCCGTTGGCATGGAGGCTGAGGGTGCTGCGCGATGTGCGGCTGTCTGTGCGCCTGACGGACCGACAGCCGTGAGCAGCGGGATCAGCATCCAGACCGCCCATGTCCTCATGGCCCCACCCCCATGCAGCAATTGCGCTTGCGAAACACCATGTAGGCGAAGTCTTCGCCGGCATAGGGGTAGCTCTTTCCAGCTCCCCAAATGGCCGTGGTGCGCCCAAAGGGCTGGCAGCAGCGGTCGTTGATCTTGTCGGTCTGAGCGACCGGGTAGAGCATCTGATACTTGTATTGGGTCTTGTCCATGACGGGCAACGCATAGTTGCCACACAAGCCGTCGGCACCTGTGGTTCCCCACATCAAGAATTCGCGGTGTAGCTTGGCGGTCATGCGCTGCACGAGCAGCGAGGTGGCCTGGACGTGGGAGACATGGGCCTGTACACGCCCATTGAACGGGTAGATGGAGCCCTGACAGCCCGCACACCAGAACAGGCCGTTGCTGCCAAAGCCTGTAGAGGCCAGCACACAGTCACCGGCACAGGCCGCCTGTGCAATCGGATTACCAAAGAGGAACGTCTCCGGGTTTAGCAGCATCGTCAACTCGTCGTCGTTCCAGGTGGGATCGACTTCGGTGATGTAGGCCACATCAAAGGAGCCTGTCTCCAGGCACGGTGTGTCCAGAAGAACTTCCAGGTAGTACAGGATCGGGTCGACATACCAATGCACCTGGTAGTTGGACTGGCGGGTGTTGTCTTGCTGAAGACGGACCTCCCCCTCGGGAGCGCGGATCCCGGGGTCCAGTTGGATGCCCCCCAGGGATACGAAGCAATAGGGAGTGCGGGTCACATCGACGCGGCGGGCAGGCTCCCAGAAACTGGTCTTGATACCCACGCGAGGCGGGTTGCTGCAGTTGCACAGGAAGCCGCCGGGGTTGGCCGTGTCCTCCTGGCCCATGGAGGCCACAGAGGTGCCGCCCAAGGACAAGGGAAAAACGCAGCTCCAGCAGATATCCGTCAGGGGATTGGCGAACTTGCCCTGGCACGTGCCAGCTGCAGCCGGATTGGCAAAGAGCAGGGCGAACAGTAGGCTCGCAAAAGATATCCAGCCTCTCATCGCAACTCCTTGGCGGGGATTTCTTCCAAGAGGAGCAAACGACCTTGCTGACGGATCACGCTGGGTACGGCCCGCACGCCAAAGCGCTGGCTCAGGCTGCCCTGCTGGTCAAAGTACACCTGGGTTTTCCAACTCCGAGTCAAGTCCAGCCAGGAGCCTGCGATCAGGATGGGCTTGATGCGACCGGGCTGTGTCGCGACCAGGCGCCGCACCGCTTCGCGCTGGTGAGGATCCCGTCCATCAAAGAACACCAGCGATCGGGTCAGCGACATGAGTTCCAAGGGATTCACGCGGGTGCCAGCCGGCACCACGATGCGCCCGTCGTCGGTGCTGACCGCCTGTGCATAGGTCACCGTGGGGTCGATCCAGCGCTGTGCGCGTTGGGTCACCGCCGACACACCACTGACAGGCGGCATCTGCGTGACGCTGCCCATCGCGCGGCGTACGGCGTGCTCCTGAAGGCGTTGGAGTTCGCCGGTGCGCTCCATGCGCTGGAGCTTGTTCACCAGCATGTCCAGGGCGCTGGTCTCCGCGATGGGGTAGACCGGGCCGATCGGCTCAAGCGTCTGCGCCTGGCAGGCGCCTGCCAGCACCAGTCCGACCAGGGCGGTGATCTGGCTAGAACACCGCATAGGCCTTCCCGACCACCTGCTCCAGTCGCACATTGCCTGAGACGGCGTAGCGTGAGTCCAGACTGTCTGCGCTAGGGGTAGCGACAAACCACTCATTGGCGCCGATCACCCCGGTCGGTGCCGGGGTCAGCGCAATGCCCGCCCGCGAATGGGACCTGGCCAGGCCCACGCGCTGCGCTCCGACCCAGTACGTCTGATCCTGCTGCCACACCACCTCGCCCGGCCCTCCGATCACACGCTTGATGAACAGCGCACCCGCCGGGTAACTGGCGCCACCGCGCCAGTGAAAAGCCACCAGATCGCCTGGGTGGACGGCAGCGCCCTTGATCACCACAAAGAGGGTCCCTGGCAAGCTGCCCGTGAGGTTGATGCAAACCATGAGCCAGGGGGAAATCGCCCACGCCGCGGAAGCGATCACCAAGGGAATCAGGCAACAAGCCAGGTACAGGCGCTTGGTGCTCATGGCGTCATCCTCGCGCGCACCTGCTCGGTGTAGTCGATGCTCTGGCCTCCCAAGAGGGCCGCCTTGTTGATGATCACGCAGTGGCATTCCTGGCCCATCTGGTCGATGGTCAGAGACAACTTGCGCGCGAAGTCGACGGTTTGCTGATGCAAGACGGTGCGTGCTTCGGGCGTGAGCGTGGACTCGGCGCCCATGGACTGCACGACACGGGTCTGGTCGTCTTCGACCAGGCGCTGCAGATCAACGGTCACTACCTGGGGTGGGAGGCGCATCCACAGCGCATAGCCTAGGGGTACGAGTGCGACCAGGACGAGCAAGGCCGCCGACACGGCGTGTGCAAACCAGCGCAGCCAGTCGTTCTCGTGAGGGGTCGCGGGTACCGGGGTTTCAGGCATTGCGGGCCTCCCGTCCCTGTTGGGCGGGCTGGCGGCGCCACACCATGGTCTCCAAGGCCTCCAGGGTGGAATAGCCCGCATCGAGCAGGGATCGGCACTCGTTGTAATCCGCTGCGTTGGTGGAGGCCATCACCAGGGAAAAGGGGTCGGGCAGGTGCCGCAGGACGGCGTCGCCGTTGGGCGATGACACCAGCATCTCGGAGAAGCGGCCCGCTTCGGTACGCAGCGACAGCAGCATCCGCTTGACTGCGGGCGAGAAGTTCACGACACCGTCCTCGATCAGTTTCTCGAGGTTCTTGCGGTCCTGTCGAAGGAAGATTTTCCAGTCGGCATTGGTATAGGCCGCCTGCGAGGCCGGGCTCTTGTAGGCATCCTCGATCCCCTGGGTGCCAACACAGAAGATGCCGTTGTACTTGCGTGCGCGCCGGTAGCCTTCTTCGATGAATTCGGCCGTTTCCTTGTCAGCGCCCAGGAGCTGCCAGGCCTCATCGACCAGACACAGCTTCTTGCGATCTCGGGTGAGGTACATGTCATGCGCAATCCGGCTGGTCAGCACGAACAACACGACGCGGCGCAGTTCGGGGGCGTTCTTGAGCTCCTCCAGCTCCAGGCCCACCATGTCGTCATCGAGGGAGATATTGGCCTGCCCATTGAAGAAGCTGCCAAACACGCCATCGGCGGTGAAGGGCGCGAGCTGCTTGGCCAGTTCATAGGCAATACGCTCGGTCCCGCCCGCTTCGTCCTGGATCTTGTCTCGCAGATAGTCGCGGATGCGGGTGGGGTTGGTGTCGGGGCCATAGTCCTTCCAGGTCTGGGTGATGGCCTCGTCGATCAGGGCGTACTGGAACTCGGTCAAGGGCGCGTTGGGGGACGCCATGCGGCCGATCATGGGTTTGAGCAGGCGCATCTCCGCCTTAAAATCCAGCTCGCTGTCGGTGCCGATCCAGCTGAAGGGGTTGATGCACAGGCGGGTGGTGGGCGTGAACTCCAGGAAGGTGCCTTTTTGCAAGGCAATGAGGTTCTGGTAAGACCGTCCTACATCGATCACCCAGACGCGGCCACCGGCCCCACGGTAGGAGCTCACGATCTCGTTCATCAAGACGGATTTGCCGGAGCCCGAGACACCCGCGACGAAGACGTTGTAGTTGCCTTGGGTGTTGGCGTAGAAGTCCAGGAAGGCAGGCCCCCCCCGGCGGCCGCACAGGAGCATCACGGGGTCCCCGGCGCCGCGCCATTCGGCGAGGACGGGCGCCACATCGACTGCATTGACGGTGGTCTTGGTCGTGATCAGGCGCAGGGTCTTGAGGTCGTCGCGGGCCTTGGCGGTCAGCGTCATGGGCAGGCTCGTGTACAGGGCCGACAACTGCAGCAGTTGCAGCGGGTACAGCGAGAAGCGCTCGTTGCGCCAGATGTTCTGGGCGACCTGGCTGGCGCGCTCGAGGGGCGCTATCGGGGAAAACAGAAGCAGCGTGTGATACAGCTCGCACAGGGTTCCCCCGCTGTTGACCTGATGCAGGACGATGTCCCAGTCCTGGGCCTGGGCGACCAGTTCGGGTTGGAAGTCCGCCATACGCGAGCGGGCGTTCTGCTTGGTGCGAATCGCCTTGATATGCGCAGTGGCATCCACATGGTCCGGATCCAGGGTGTACACGCCCCCGCAGATCAGGAAAGGGCAGGGGTACTGCAGTCCCTCGTCAAAGAAGGAGCCGATGATGTTGGCCATCTCCCACAGCTCCTTGCGTGGGGGGTAACGCAACACACCAAACCCGCGCACGGCGATGCGTGTGTCGGGTTCATCGGCCTGGGGAGGAAGTCCGAAGAGAAGCTCCTTGGGCTTGACGCGCACATGCTGGCCCAAGGCGGTGACCTGGTCCTTGATGGACTTGCCGCTGTCGTAGGGGTGGTCCTCGGCTACCCCTTTGGAGAAAAGCGTTTCCGGATTGAGGATGGGCCACAGGAAATCGATCAGGCCGTCCGCATCGAGGGGAAAGGCAGGCAGGTTGGCGGTCTTGAGCGTGGCGTGGACAGTGTCGCGTAACTGCGTCATCTCCTGGACCCGCTTGCGGTCGGTTCCGGAGACACTGCGTGTGACGGAGATGACCAGGCGGGTCTGCTTGATCACGAAGTTGTCGGTGGGCCACAAGGGGCCGCCCTTGTTTCTCTCCAGGTAGCTCACACGTCGCTGCGCCAGGTCGGCGAAGAACGGCAAGGTCTGTCCTTTGTCCGCCGCGATGCGGCGCAGGTCGGTGTACGCCTCGAACTGGCGATCCAGGGTCGGCCCGCCAAACAGGCACCACTGCAGGCCGACGCCCGCTGGCAGTGGGGTGAACAAGGTGTTCAGGCGCGCCGCGATGGATTCGTCGGCACCCGTCTGGGGAATGATCTCGAAGCAAAAGCCGATCGACTGGTCGTTGAAAAACAGGCCTGTCTCGGAGTCGTATTGGTCATAGGCCAGTATCTTGTGCAGGCCATACAGGCGAGTGATCTCGTCGGCCGCTTCGACCGGTTTGGGGGTCGTGCCGATGTCCGAGGTGTTGCCCAGGACGCTCTCGTCCCAGAACTGCGTGGCGGCTTGGCGCAGTTTGGTCCAGGCTGCATGCATGTGGAGTCCTTGGGAGGGGCGACTCAGTCGCTGGGCGGGCCAGCGTCTGCGGGCGTGGCTGTCGCTGAGACGGGCGGCAGCACGGGCAAGGGGAGGGCGCCTTCTCGACTGCCAGGGTTTGCGGCGGGTTCGACTGCGCCATCGACCGCGCCGGATGAACTGGGCGGACGTACCGGCCGGTAGGTGTCCTGGATGCGGCGGCGGTTGTGCTCGATCACCCAGCGACCGGTATCGACCGTGAGATAGACGTAGCTCTGGTCATGCAGGTCACCGTCACTGTCTTCCCACGGGGCGATCCAGATGCGCAGAACACGCGCAGGTGAGCGGATCGGCGCGCCACTGGACAGCGCCCGAGGAAGCGCGGCAGGCGCGCTGGCTGCCACAGCCACCGGCGGGTTGTTAGCAGGGTCGCGGTGGACCCGTTGGCCCGGCAGGTTCTGGGCGACGGCATTGGCGTAGATGCCGCTCATGGATTCGCACAGGATGCCGTCGGGCGCCTTGCAGGCGAACTGGGTGCTTGCGTCCAGGCCCGAGAAACTCCCACATCCGGCGAGTGCCGCCAAGCCGGCAATCGTCAAGATCTGCTTCATCGGCAAGCCTTCCCGGTGCAAGCCTGGCCCTGGCGGTGCAGGTCACAGCAGGCGCAGTCTGCGCTGGAGGTCGAGGCGCAGCCAGCGACGAGCAGCAGAAACGCAGTCAGGGCGCTATGAGCCAGCCAGTGCGTCATCGTGCAGGCTCCTTGTGGGCGGCCGTGCTTTGCGACGTGTCTGTGGCATTGAGCCACTGCGCGATCTTCTCGGCGGGCGCGAGGCCCGCATGCACACGACCGTCCTCGGCGATGAGGGTTGGCGTGCCGACGATGCCCAGTTGGGCCCCCAGAGCCTGGTTGTGATCGATCGGATTCGGGCAGTCGGCGGGCTTAGGCGGCTTGCCTGCCAGCATCAGGTCGGACCAGGCCTGGTTGCGGTTCGTCGCGCACCACACACTGACGGCCTTGGCCCGAGCGCCGGGATGCAACGAGCCGATGGGATAGAGGAAGGTGTAGATCGTGACGTTGTTCAGTCGCGCCAGTTCGCCCTCCATCTGACGGCAGTAGGGGCAATCCGGGTCCGAGAAAACAGCCACGCGGGCGCGGCCATCACCCTTGACCATCACCAGCGCGTTGTCCAGGAAGTCGAATGGGAATTCGATTCGGACCGAGGCTGCGCGTCGCTGTGCGGTCAGGTCGACCTGCTCCTTCATGTCGAACAGGTGACCAAACAGGAAGTAGCGGGCCGTTTCGTCGGTGTAGGCGATGCTGTCGCCCATCACGACTTCGTACAGGCCTGCGATCTCGGCCTTGCGAACCATCTTGAATTGGGTCTTCGGGTAGTTCGCCTTGATTTGCTGGGCGACTTTTGCCGAGGGGTCGACTTGGGCGGCTGCGGGTCCGAGCAGGGCGGCTGTCAGCGCGAGGATCAGGGCGTGCTTAGTCATCTTGTGTGCTCCGTTGAGTGGCACCGGAGCGTTTGAGCAGGCCCCGGTAATCGTCCTGGGCCATGGCCTTGCCGCGATAGACCGCGCCCTTGGTGATGAGGATTTCGACGGTGCGCCCACCGTCGGTTTCGATGACGGGGAATAGCTTGTCGGCCGCCTTGAGGTAGTACTGGGCCAGCATGTTGGCCGCCGAGCTCAGACCGCCGCCGAGGCCGACCTGGGCGACCCTGTCTGGATCGATGGTCTGCGTAATGCCCGCGGCGCCCGCCGTCGTGGTGACCGACGCCTGTTGAATAGCCCGACCGATTCCTGCAAGCGTGCCGGAGAACAATGCGTTGGCCAGAAGCTGGCCCTGCTTGGTGACGAGGCGACCGCGCACGCCCGCCTTGCCGTCCTCCCCGATCACCTGGCCCTTGACCGGCATCTCCAGCGTCTCGCCGTTGATGATGCAGGTGAGGGTCTCGGTGCGACCGATCATGCGCTCGGAGGAGAGATCTCCCCAGGCCGCTGCGACGAAGCGGCAGTCCTTGATGTCCAGACGATGCTTGCTGGCGAGGTTGGCGGTATCCAGGACGTGGAAGGCGACCGGCAGCGGATTGCTCTGGGCTTGGCCACCTGTGGGCGCATCGACGCCGTTGAGCATGGCGACCCGTACAAAGGAGCCGGCTGGAAGAAACTCCACTGCGGTGTTGCGGGACGATCGGCCGTACTGGCGGGCCTTCTCGTCGGTGGGGAAGCCCAAGACCTCGGGTGTGTTCGTCGCAGGAGCGGCGGGCGTCACAGGACTGGAGGGCGGACCACCGCCGGGTGCAAAGGTGATGATCTCCAACTCACGCGCGGGAGGCGCTGCAGGGGGCATCGGAGCAGGGTTCAGTTGCGTGGCAGCAGCGTGCAGGCCTGGGTTGGGGGGGCCGAGCACCTGGCGGCCCGCGAGTCCCCCCTGGGGAGGTGGCAAGGGTTGCGAGAGGATTGCGGTATCCACAGGGGAACTGCGCGCCATCGAGGAGGGCGCCTCGCGTCGACTGCGTAGCTCCTCGAGCTCCTTGGCGAGTCGGGTGTTCTTGTCGCTTTGCTCCTTCAGTTGGGCCTTGACCTCCTGGATCAAGGTTTCGTTGGACTTCTCCCGCGCGGTCTGCTGCGCCCGCCAGGCGTCCTTGTCGTCCACCGTACCGGGGGCGGTGATGGAGACCACCTTGGGCTTGGGTGTCTTGGCGGTGGCGCCCTGATCAAACAGGAACAGACCCGCCGCCATGAGGGTCAGGATGCCGGAGACGCCGACGACGACCAGCGTCATCTGCCGGCGGCGAGTTCCTTCGTTGGGGTCACTCATCCCCACGCTCCCGTGCGACAAACAAGTCGGTCCCTTCGCCGGTCTGCAAAGTGTGCTGATCAACTGCGACGGCCAGAACACCGCGTCGAAACAGCTCCTGCTCCGCAACGACCATGGTGCTTGGGGAAATGTTCGTCAGTCGGTACTTCTCGCCGACCAGATCGCCATGGAGGTACTTGGCCACGAAGACCAGGCGGGCCTCCTTCCATAACGGAACCAAGCGATTGACAGCGATGCGCTCGGCCCCGCCCGGCGTGGCCCCATCGGCCATCAGGAGCATGAGGTCCTTGAGTCGGCGCTGGAAAGAAGCGGCTTTGCCTTGTGTGGCGGCGGCGCGAGCCGCTTTATCCACCGGCGGGCGCAGGATGATCTCCTCGCCTGCAATGGGGCGCGGGACCAGAATCAGCTTGTAGGTCACAGCCTTGTCATCGGTCACAAAAAGGGTGACCGTTCCCGGACTCGCCGAGGTGCTGGCCAGGGTGAAGTACAGGGCGCCCAGGGCTTCGTCCTTCTGGACACTGAGGACACCCCTTTGCGACGGCACGACACTGGCGATGCGCCGACCTTCGATCGCCAGGCGGTTCTGCTCGCTCGCAGAGATATGCACCTGGACATGATCCCGGTCTGCATCCGCAACGATCTGGGTGGCGCGGACTTCAAGCGCCAGCAGGCTGAGCATGATCGCGAGGAGTGAGTTCTTCAATTCTGGATACATAAAGGCGTCCTGACGCGGTCACGACGAATTCGACGGTGAACTGCTTGTCCCGCTCGGAGGTCAACTTGTCGGCGATATAGGTCTTGAGCTTTCCGCTGACCTTGACACGACGATCGCTCACGCTGACCTCTTCGCGGTGTGCGACCCAGACGGTGGTGACACGCTCTTTCTTGAGTCGTTGAGCGGCCGACGAAAGAAAGGTGTCCAAGGCACCGAACGCGTCGGGGTCCGCCATCTTGAGAATGATCTTGTTGTTGTAGTCCACCGTCTCCGGTGTCACGGTCAAGACCAGCGAGAGGACATAGGCCGCCATGTCCTGCAGGTAATCGCGGTTAGCAAAGCCCGTACCGACGGCGTAGTTCCTGCTGCCCTCCGTGGGAAGCACGACGGTTGTTTGGCGCAGCGTCACGAATCCCATCAGGCAGGTCCCTAGCAGGACGGTGAGCAGCAGACCCGCGTTGAGCGCGCGATGGAATCGAAGCTGCAGACGAAGCGACTCACGCTCGTTCACGGCGTTCTGTGGAGACACAGAGGTATCTCCTATCCGTTGAGTTCGCGAAGGTGACTGCCCGGTAACTCCTTGGGCTCCGGGATGCCGGTGAACCAGTAGGCCAAATGCGTGGCCATGCCGGGATGACTGCCCGACTTGAACCGACTGTATGCGTACGCCAGTACGGCACCGATGATCAGACCGATGATCGGAAAACCTGTTCCGATGCCCACGAAGATGCCTAACAAGACCACGGAGGCCACATCCCGATCCCAGAAAAGAAACTTGCCGGAGTCATCCAGTCGGGCGGGGATGTAGTGCGAGAGATCGCGCTCGGACATAGGGTCTCCCTCAGATCGTGGCCGTGAAGCTGGCGTTCACGATGCCGACCACCACGCTGATGCCCAGCGACAGCACGACGGCCCCCAGGAACCAGGTCCATTCCTTGCGGACAGCAGCGACGACCGAGCCGACGGCGACCGCGACGAGTGCGGCGAGCTTGCCCAGGTTGCCCTTCACCCAGGTCTCGAACTTGGTGGCGGCAGCTTCAAATTCGGTGCCATCGCTGGCCAAGGCGTCACGGGCCATGAGCAGCAAAGCCGCCAAAAGGGCCGCCCAAAGGAGAGCCTTGATCCAATCGAGCAAGTGGGTTTGGTGGGTCGAGGTCAAACGCATCGGGAAAGGCTCCTGTGTAGAAGAACAAGGTGAATCGGAGTGGCGTAGATCGAATGAGGCGAGCTCAGGTCGAAGGCTTCTTGCCTATCCCTGGCGTACATGTCGCTTGCGTGGGCGACGCTTTTTTGCGGGACTTCTTCCTCGGCTTCTTGACTGCAGCGGATGCCGTCGCGGTTGGGATCGTGCTGAGGGCAGCCGAAGGCGGAATGTCTTCCTCCCTCTCTAGGGGCGGCGTTGGTGCTGGCGGGGTCCAGGGTTTAGGGGCGGCCGCCACAACCGCCAGATGCTTGATGCTGCGCAGGGGGCATCGATCCACCTCACAGAAACCAAACTGCGCATGCGAGCCAGCGCCCTGCTGGGCGACATCGATGGATGCCTGCGCGTCGCCGCTGCTGACGGCGATCCAGCAGGCGAGAAATCCAAGGGTGATCTGTGGTGTCAGGCGCACGAGCAGATCAACGTGAAGCAAGTTCTTCGGGTACTGCGATTTCGGGCTGGTTGCGATAGGCCGCGTAATAGGCCTGGACATCTCGGGCATAGCGGGCCTGAGCTTGCGTGGCACGCGAGGCGGGTCCTGCGAAGTAGCACCCCAGCGCGCGCCAGGTGTTGCCGGTTTGTTGGATGCAGTCGGCGAGGATCCATGCGCCGACTTGCTGGCTCACGCAGGGATCGAACAAATGGTCCCTGTGAATCCCGTGCTTTTGCAGTTGCGGCAAATGGATGGAGTTGATTTGCATCAGGCCGAGTGCGCGATGGCCGTCACGCAGAGTCGGTCCTACAGCGTGAGTCCATCCGCGTGACTCTTTCCAGGCGATGGCTTTGAGGAGCGCAGGATCTACGCTATACCGCGTACCGGCCTCGTTCCAGCAACTCGCGGATACACCACTACATCCCGCGAACGCGATGCAAGAGAAGAAGTAGCGAAGACGATGAGTGCACGTCAAAGTGAAGTCATCGTATCGATGACGCTACAAAATGAAACCCTTTCGCGCGTGAACTGGCCCTTGAAGTAGGTATGTCGTCAGCTAATTGAGGGGGTTCTTGATGCACTGCTGATCAATGGCGCCGTACGGCTCTCAAATCAGTGGACGTGATTCC
>JACCED010377096.1_pt1 | contig 12902 bp, 9 predicted proteins | sample 7455021 | NCBI WGS metagenome assembly JACCED01 (sample SAMN15323456, study PRJNA562643) | freshwater metagenome | isolation source: river surface water | place: USA:Blue River Watershed | collected 2017-08-19
AGCTCTGCTCCAGCAAGCTCTGCTCCAGCAAGCTCTGCTCCGGCGAGTTCAGCACCGACAACCTCTGCAGCTCAGTCCAGCAGCAGCGTCTCCAGCGTTGCAGCAATCAGCGAAACCACTCAGATCGCATCCGGAACGAATGATTATTCAATTGCCAAAATTGACAACTGTGGTGTTGGTATTACCGCACCTGCCAAGACCTTCGCTATTTTCGCCGACTACGATGGCGGCATTCAAAATCAAAGTTTGGCTAGCCTGAGCTTCAGCGGTTGGAACCACACCACCAACGGTAGCGCTACGGAATGGACCCAGCTTAAAAATGCCAGCAGTGTCTATAGCTTTAATACCAGCGCCAAAGTTAATGATTCCTGCAACGATGTAGACACCCTGGATATGGTGATGCTTAAAAAGATTGCCGACTGGGACCACCAGCATTCGAACGGTTTCGAGCGCGACATTTTGTCTCACGGGTATAAATTCAGCGATATCGAAAGCCTGACCGTCGATATTAAAATTAACAGTGCTAAAACCAGTATTCCGAGTGTTGCGAGCCTGAAAACAACCTACGCCAGCTTCGCGAGCAGCAGCAATATAGACGACTTGGAAGATGGCAAGGTAAATATCGGCATAGTGATTTATGACGGAAAAACATCCTCAACCTGGATGGCCAAAAAGATCATTCAATTAGACCAGGCTGCACTGGCTGATCAATGGGTTAGAGTCGTTATTCCAATGGCAAACATGCAACACTGTTTGGACGAAAATTATAATTGCGCCAATAAACCGTTCGCCGAATTGGGTAGCAAAACTATTGCCGGTATTCAATTTGTCGCCGAAACAAAATCCGGTCGAGTACTGCGCAATGCAATCTCCGGCACTTGGACTGCGAATGTTCCAGAAACATTCAAGGAAAATGACTTAAGCTTCAAGAAAATTGAATTTCAGTTGAAATAAATTTTCCTGCAAAACAAAAAGGGCCGATGGAGCAATTCATCGGCCCTTTTGCGTAATGTAGGGCAGGTAATTATTTCAGATCAAAACGATCCGCATTCATAACCTTTACCCAAGCCGCCACAAAGTCTTTCACAAACTTCTCGCGGTTATCGTCCTGCGCGTAAACTTCTGCGTAGGAGCGCAGTATTGAGTTGGAACCAAACACCAGATCCACTCGGGTAGCCGTAAATTTCACAGTGCCGGTTTTGCGCTCAACAATGTTGTAGCTGTTTTTACCGGTAGGTTTCCACTGGTAGGCCATATCGGTCAGGTTGACGAAAAAGTCATTGGTTAATACGCCAACTTTATCGGTAAACACGCCGTGTTTGCTGCCGCCGTGATTGGTGCCGAGCACACGCAGTCCGCCGATTAACACCGTCATTTCCGGTGCGGTTAAGCCCATCAATTGGGTGCGGTCGAGTAACATTTCTTCCGGTTGCGCGGAGTAATCTTTTTTCACCCAATTGCGGAAGCCGTCGTGAATTGGCTCAAGCGGGGCGAAAGATTCTGCATCGGTTTGCGCATCAGTAGCATCGCCGCGACCGGCTGCAAAAGGCACAGTGATATTTACGCCCGCATCTTTCGCCGCTTTCTCAACCGCTGCACTGCCGCCCAGTACAATCAAATCGGCGATACTGACTTTTTTGCTTAATCCGGATTGGATTCCGGCTAATACGCCCAACACTTTTTGCAAACGTGCAGGCTCATTGCCTTCCCAATCTTTTTGCGGCGCTAAACGAATGCGCGCACCGTTGGCACCGCCGCGGAAATCCGAACTGCGGAAAGTACGGGCGCTATCCCACGCAGTTGCAACCAATTCCGACACACTTAAACCACTGGCGAGAATTTTTGCTTTCAAATCGGCAACTTCGGCATCGCTCAGGGTGTAATCCACTTTCGGGATTGGGTCCTGCCAAATCAAATCTTCAGCCGGTACATCGCTGCCCAAGTAGCGAGCTTTTGGCCCCAAATCGCGGTGTGTCAATTTAAACCAGGCGCGCGCAAATACATCCGAAAAATAGGCTTGATCGTTGGCGAAGCGCTCGGAAACTTTGCGGTATTCCGGGTCCATCTTCATCGCCATATCGGCGTCGGTCATCAAGGGCATACAGCGAATGCTGGGGTCTTCCACATCGCGTGGCATGTCTTCTTCTTTGATGTTGACCGGTTTCCACTGCCATGCGCCGGCTGGGCTCTTGGTCAGTTCCCAGTCGTGATTCAACAGCATTTTGAAGTAGCCGTTATCCCATTGGGTGGGGTTAGTGGTCCAGGCACCTTCGATACCGCTGGTCACAGTGTCGCGGCCAATACCGCGGGTTTTGTGGTTCATCCAGCCCAAGCCCTGCTCTTCAACATCGGCACTTTCTGGATCTGGCCCGAGGTTGGCAGCATTGCCGTTACCGTGGGCTTTACCCACCGTGTGTCCGCCAGCAGTCAGGGCGACGGTCTCCTCGTCATTCATCGCCATGCGCGCAAAAGTCACACGCAAATCTTGCGCGGTTTTTAATGGGTCTGGATTGCCATCTACGCCTTCAGGGTTTACGTAGATCAGGCCCATCATTACCGCAGCCAATGGGTTTTCCAAATCGCGTTGGTCCGAGTAGCGGCTGCCTTCACCACCGCTTTTCGCCAGCCATTCTTTTTCCGAGCCCCAGTAGGTATCTTTTTCCGGATGCCAAATATCGGCGCGGCCACCGGCAAAACCAAAGGTTTTTAATCCCATTGACTCGTAGGCCATATTGCCTGCGAGGATCATCAAATCAGCCCAGGAAAGCTTATTGCCGTATTTCTTTTTGATCGGCCACAAAATGCGGCGGGCTTTATCCAGGTTGCCGTTATCCGGCCAGCTATTTAACGGAGCAAAACGTTGGTTGCCGGTACCTGCACCACCGCGACCATCGGCGGTGCGGTAGCTACCGGCCGAGTGCCACGCCATACGGATCATCAAACCGCCGTAGTGCCCCCAGTCAGCGGGCCACCACTCCTGCGAGTCGGTCATCAGGGCTTTAAGGTCATTTTTAACGGCTTGCAGATCGAGCTTTTTGAACTCTTCGGCGTAATCAAAATCAGCGCCGAGCGGATTGGTTTTGCTGTCGTGTTGAGAAAGGATGTCAAGGTTAAGTGCATTCGGCCACCAAGCGGTATTGGATTGACCAGTAGCAGTCACGCTGCCGTGGGAAAATGGGCACTTACCGCTCGATTTGGGTTGGTTGTTATCCATTGCTTGCTCCAGTGTTGATGATCTTTAAGACAAGACAACCTTAGCCCAAACCCTATCAATTAGTTAAATTTATATTTAATAACAAACTAATAGCAAATTTTAATAATTGGTGCAGAGCCACGTTTTTACCGGGTTTCTGGTGGGCGCTAGAAGCAAGGATTGTTAGCAGGAAATGTTTAATTTAAAAAAAATCGATGACCCTGGAGTCAATTTCAAATGCTCAAGGGCAAACCTACACACGATTCGCCCTTGTACAGCAGAGTGGCGGGATTAGATTTGCACCCGAGTTCCCAGCTCAATCACCGCGTTATCGGGTAAACGGAAAAACTCCACTACGCCGCCGGCATTGCGAGTCATGGCTGAGAATAACCGTTCGCGCCAAGGTGCCATACCGCTGCCGGGCGTAGAGACAATTGATTCTCGACTCAAAAAATAACTGGTTTGGAAGTGTGGCACCACTAATCCGTGCTGCTCACATAATTTCAGTGCACGCGGCACATCGGGCGCATCCATAAAACCAAAGGTCAAGGTTACTCGCCAGAAACTATTACCCAACACTTCCATCTGTATACGCGACGCTTCGCTAACCCAGGGCTCGTCAGCAAACTGCACCGTGAGAATTAAATTGCGCTCATGTAAAACCTGATTGTGTTTTAAATTGTGTAGCAATGCCTGAGGCACAGTGGAGCCATCAGCCACCATATAAATCGCGGTGCGCGCGGCACGCTGGATTTCTTCCGGGCGCAAGGTTTGCAAAAAAGGTTTCAACTCCACGCCCTCGCGGTGAATAGTCTGCATCACAATCGCACGGCCGCGCTGCCAGGTACTCATAATTAAAAATAACAGCGCGGCGACGAGCAGCGAAAACCAACCACCGTCAAAAAATTTCAGCGCGCAGCCGGCGACCAGAAAAATATCCAACGTGAAAAAAAACGCAGTTGCACCCAACGCAATCGGCAAGGGCAATTTCCAGCGACCACGCACCACAAAAAATGTGAGCAGTGTCGTTGTCGCCATAGTGACAGTCACCGCAATACCATAGGCACCCGCCAAGCCAGATGAACTTCCAAAAAATAACACCACAGCAATAACGCCCAGCAATAACATCCAATTGACCGCCGGCATATAGATTTGCCCAGCCTCACGCGCGGAGGTATGCAGCACCGCCATGCGTGGCAAAAACCCCAACTGAATCGCCTGGCGTGTCATTGAGTAAGCGCCGGAAATAACAGCTTGCGATGCAATAATTGCAGCAAGCGTGGCGATAATCAGCGCAGGCCAAATTAACGTTTGCGGGAACAATTTATAAAATGGATTGGCGATCGCTGCGGGATCTGCCAAGAGCAGTGCCCCTTGCCCCATATAATTCAACGCGAGCGATGGCAACACTAAAAAAGTCCAGGCGATTTGAATCGGCTTGCGACCAAAGTGGCCCATATCGGCATAGAGCGCTTCTGCACCGGTGAGCGCCAGTACAATTGCACCTACCGCCGCAAACACGAACCATCCGCGTCCCGTCATAAATTGCCAAGCCTCCAGCGGATTTAACGCCGTGAGAATCATCGGCTGCGCCATAATGTGAGCAACACCGGATACCGCCAGCATTAAAAACCATACAGTGACAATCGGCCCAAATACTTTTCCCATAACCCCCGTACCAAAACGCTGCACCAGAAACAAACTGATTAAAATCGCGAGCGTAATTGGCACAACCAAAGGCTTGAGTGCGGGGGTTGCAACCTCCAACCCTTCCATGGCCCCCAACACAGAAATGGCCGGCGTGATAATGCTATCGCCATAAAACAGCGTTGCACCAAATAGACCGATTAATAAAATTCCGCGCCGTAAATAAGGTTGCTTACTCACCGTTTGTGCAGCGAGCGCCGTGAGTGCGAGCGAGCCACCTTCACCGCGATTGTCAGCGCGCAAAATTAGCAGCACATATTTAATCATCACCACCAACATCAACGCCCAAAAAATGGTAGAGATAGCACCAATAATATGTTGCGCATCCAAGGGTACACCGGTGGCCGGCGCAAAAATTTCTTTTACGGTATAGAGAGGGCTGGTGCCAATATCACCATACACCACGCCGATGGCCGCCAGGCTGAGTGCGGCGAGACTTTGTTTGGCGGGCGTTGTGGAATGAGGCAGCGCCGATTCAGCAGCGCTCGCTAGTGATGAAGTCGATACGGAAGAGTCTGTCATAACAACTACCTGTGTAATATGCAGTGGGCAATGAATACACAGGCAGTATGTACAAGGCGATATCAGGATCGCATAAGTATGAACTTTAATTACGCTGAACCAGGCGTAATATCACTAGCATCTAACAAACGATAACCAATACCGGGTTCCGTTAATAAAAATTCAGGGCGCGCGGGGTTTTGTTCCAGCTTTGCGCGCAGCTGCCCCATATACAAACGCAAATAATGGGTGTGGTCAATATATTCCTGGCCCCACACATCCAGCAGTAATTGGCGATGATTTACCACCTGCCCGGCACTGCGTACCAAGCGCGCTAATAAGTTAAATTCAGTGGGAGTGAGATGAATGGCCGCGCCATTTTTAGTCACACTGTGATTGGTCAAATCGACAAACAATGCCGCATATTCATAGCGAGTAATAGCGGGACGAAGATGTGCGCCGCGATGCCGCATCGCAACGCGAATACGCGCCAATAATTCACCGATACTAAAAGGCTTTACCAAATAATCATCGGCACCAGCATCAAGCAATTCAATTTTTTGATCGTCGGCTTCACGTGCGGAAATAATAATGACCGGCGTATTCTGACGGCGACGTAAACGATTCAAAAATTCGCTACCATCGCCATCAGGTAATCCCAAATCCAGCAGGATTAAATCAAACGCCGGGGTTTTATGTTCACCGTCCAGCTGTGTTTGCGCATAGATTGCATGGGCTTCCGACAAGCTTGCAGCAGTAATAACGTCATAACCTTCCACTACCAATGACGAGCGAAGGGCTCCTCGCAGTTCGCGATCATCTTCCACTAACAATAAACGCAAACTCATCAAGGTTCTCCGGGAATCGCCGGTTGCGTGTGCAAGGGTAAGCGGCACTCAAAACGTGAACTCTGAACAGCACTCGCGTGTATAAATTCCCCACCATGGGCACGCGCTATCGCCTGACAGAGTGCAAGGCCAATCCCCGCGCCCGATTGACGATGATCGCCACGCTGAAAATTTTCCAGTAATTGTTCAAAATCATTTTGCACAATTCCTAGGCCCTGATCTTCCACAACGAGCACCAACGTTTGTTGATCTGCGCGTGCGATTAATTTTATTGCGCCTCGCTCAGGTCCGTACTTAAATGCGTTATCGATTAAATTTTCCAACAGCTGCGCCAACAATAATGCATCGCCCCAGATCAACGGCATATCTGGTTGGATCCGGGTTTCAATCCGCGCGTGATAATCCGCGGGAACACGCTGCAAAACACTGCCAATAATTTCTTCGGCGGATTGCCAATCCGCGTTAATCGCGGCACCAACGGCTTTAATTCCATCTAATCGCGCGAGCTGCAACATATTACTGGTCTGGCGACGCAGGCGATCCGCTTCACTCAAAATACATTGTGTTAATTGTTGGCGCTGCTCCTGCAGCAAACGTTCATCCTGCTCAAGCAGCGACGAGGCCGCGCCCATAATTGTGGCGAGCGGCGTGCGGTAATCGTGGGAAATGGCTGCGAGAAAAGTAGTGCGCAAATTTTGCGCTTGCACTTGATCGCGCGCACGCTGTTCGCGCTGCAAAATGTATTGCCGTTCCAAGGCAGCGCCCATTTGATCACACAGCGCTTGTGCCTGCGCAAAGTGTTCAGGTTGTTCAATCAAACTCGCCGCTAACATCGCTGCACCACCAGCCTGATTTCTGCCACGCAACGGCAAATAAATATTTGCCAATTCCTGGTAACGCCCGGTGCCAGGACCAATAGCCTGGTTGTTGTCACGGCAGTAGTGCAATGCATCGCGCTGCTCCTTGGTTAATTGTGTTGCGCCATTTGTTAAGGGCACAGTATCACCGGTGTTATCCAGCGCGATAAAAACCGGCGCTCCGTTAAGCTGTGTCAAGAGTTGTTGTAACTCGCCCACTAATTCAACCGGTGCCTGCGCATCACGCAATCGCTCTCCCCAGCGACGCAGTGCATCAGCAGCATCCGCATGAGCCTTTGCACGGCGAGTTTGTTCACGTAGCGATACCATTAAACCCGCCACAATCGCATTCACCACCAACAGCGCCAGCAACAAAAACGCGTGCTGGTACAAATCAATCGCAAAGGTCCCACGCGGTGGTACAAAGCTCCAATTAAATGCCATCAATGCAATGATGCTCACAACCAGCGTGAGGCTTAAGGGTAACCATAGTGCGGCAATAGCCGATGTCAGCACCAACACCAGGCTCAAATTGGCCAAATCAAAATGCTGATCCAGCAACAGCAACACGCACCAGCCTAAACCCCAAATGGCAAGACCGGTGGCAGAGCGCTGCAAATAGTGACGGGAGAAGAATCGGTTCATAGGCGAGAGCTTAGCAGCCTCGCCGTTAGGAGTGCATAAGGATTGCGGGAAAATATTCCCGCTGAAAAACTTAAAGTACTGTCACTATCGCCTTGGCCACGTAATCCATTTTTTCAGTGGTCAAGCCGGCGACGCTGATGCGACTGGTATCGGTCATATAGATGCTGTAATCGCTTTTTAATTTACGCACTTGCTCTACCGTTAAACCTAAAAACGAAAACATGCCGCGCTCCTGGGCGATAAAACTGAAATCGCGCGCTTGCTGCAAACCGTTTAAGGATTGCACCAGATGGCTGCGCAAACCGGCGATGCGTTGGCGCATTTGGGTGAGTTCGTTTTGCCATACCTGGGTGAGTTCATCGCTGTGCAGGATGATATCTACAATGGTCGAGCCATGTGCAGGTGGCATGGAGTAAATACCGCGCGCAACATTCAATAATTGGCTGAAGCCGGCATCAGCTTGTTGGGTATCGGCAAACACCAAGCTCAGGCTGGCCGCACGCTCGCGGTACAAGCCAAAGTTTTTGGAAAAGGAGTTGGCAACGATCATTTCCGGTACACGGTTCGCCAACATACGCAGGCCGTAGGCATCTTCTTCCAAGCCTTCACCAAAGCCCTGATAGGCCATATCCACAAAGGGGATAATACCGCGCTCAACCAGCACATCGGCCACCTGATCCCACTGCGCGCGGGTCAGATCCGCACCACTGGGGTTGTGGCAACAGGCGTGCAGCAATACCAGATCACCGCGTGGAATTTCATTGAGCGTTGCCAACATCGCAGTGAAATCGATGCTGTGGCTCGCATAGTCGTAATAGGGATACTCGCGCAATTTCAAGCCGGCGGAACCGAGCAGTGGGATATGGTTGGCCCAGGTAGGAGTGCTCACCCACAAATTTGCGCCAGGTTTGGCCCGTTGAATCAGCTCGGCGGCTACACGCAGGGCACCGCACCCACCGGGTGCTTGCACAGTGCGCACACGCCCCGCTTCCACCGCCGGATGGCCCGCGCCAAATACCAAACGGGTCGATACTTCATTCGCACCTGGAACTCCCGCAGGCGGCGTATACGCTTTGGTGGTATCGCGCGCAATACGCAGTTTTTCCGCTTCGGCCACGGCTTTCATAATCGGCGTAACGCCAGCATCGTTCTTATATACACCGACACCCAGATCAACCTTGTTGGGGTTAGTGTCATTAGCATAGGCGATACTCAACCCCAAAATCGGGTCATTGGGCAGCAGGGGCAGAACTTCAAACATGGCAGGCTCCGAATTCAGAGGGAAACAAATAAGCACGAAGGGATAAAAGCGGCGCGATTATACGCCGAGTTTTGCGCGGCGCACCTAAAAGCTCACGAGTTTTAACCATTCCCTGGCAATGAATGTGCTAACTTGCCGGGCTGGAAAAAAAGGAACCGGATTATGACTATTGAATGGCAAATCAACCCGTTAAATACCCAACTGATCCCGCAAATACAAAACCACATCGACCAAAAAACCAAACCCCTGGGTGCCTTGGGCCAACTGGAAGCCCTGGCCCTGCAGATTGCACTTATCCAGGAACACAAGCGCCTGAGTATTGAACGCCCACTAATGCTGGTATTTGCCGCTGACCACGGTATTGCGGATGAAGGTGTCAGCATTGCCCCCAGCAGCGTTACCCAGCAGATGGTGAAGAATTTTCTCGCCGGCGGCGCGGCCATTAACTGTTTCTGCCGCACCAATCACCTGCCGTTAAAAGTGATCGATGCCGGTATAAAATACGCGATCAACCCGGAGCCATCCGCCTTGATCAATCAGCGTATTGCAGCCGGCACACGCAACCTGGCCCAGGAACCGGCAATGACCGAAGCCCATGCGCGTCAGGCACTACTATTCGGCCAATTGCTGGCCGAACAGGAAATAAACGCTGGCTCAAACTTACTCGCCTTTGGCGAAATGGGAATTGGTAACAGCAGCTCCGCCGCCGCGATTCTGGCCGCCATTAGCGACGAACCGGTAGAAAAATGTGTGGGTCTGGGCACCGGCATAAATGCGGACCAACTCAGCAAAAAAATTGAATTGGTAAAACAAGGTGTAGCGCGCGTGCGCGATAAATCACCACTGAATATCCTGGCTGAATTGGGCGGTTTTGAAATTGCACAAATTTGCGGTGCTATGCTCGCTACCGCGCAAGCTAAAAAAATTATTTTGGTGGATGGCTTTATTGTTACAGCTGCCGCATTGCTCGCCGTACAATTTAACCCCAACGCACGCGACTATATGATTTTTGCCCATGAGTCGCACGAAGCCGGTCACCAATTAATGTTGAAATTACTCAACGCGAAACCATTGTTAAATTTGGGCTTGCGTTTAGGTGAAGGCACAGGCGCGGCGCTGGCATTGCCACTGATTCAATCGGCAGTGACTTTTTATAATCAAATGGCAACGTTTGAAAGCGCAGGCGTGAAAGTTTGAAAAACCAACTCAATTTATTTTTTCTCGCACTCGGCTTTTTTAGCCGCATTCCCATGCCTGCCTGGGTGGACTATTCACCAGAAAAACTTAACCAATCCAGCCGCTATTTAACCCTGGTGGGCTGGTTACTTGGAGCATTAGTTGCCGCAGCATTCTTTGTCGCGCAACAACTATTTCCCGAAACCATTAGCCTGTGGCTGGCGATGTGCTTCAGTCTGTTACTCACAGGCGCTTTCCATGAAGATGGCTTGGCAGATACTGCTGATGGTTTTGGTGGCGCATTTGCGCGCGAGAAAAAGCTCGCCATAATGAAAGACAGCCGCATAGGCACTTACGGTGCATCCGCATTGGTCATGGCGTTAATCGGAAAATATTTATTATTAAGCGAAAACAACGACATTATTATTGCATTGCTCATCGCCTACCCGCTTTCGCGCGCAACAGCGGTTAGCCTGATTGCGGATATGCAGTATGTAACGGATAACGACACCAGCAAAAGCAAACCACTCGCTAATCGATTAAGCAAATTTGATTTAAGTATTTTGTTGCTCACCGCCCTGCCCGCGTTGTTATTTTTGTCACCGACGCATGCTTGTGCTTTACTCACAGCATTAATAACAGTGCGCCTATTGGCAAAGTGGTATTTAAACCAGCAAATCGGTGGCTACACCGGCGATACGCTTGGCGCAGTACAACAAGTCAGTGAATTAACAATTTATGGAACGTTACTCGCATTATGATCCAGCTTATTCTTGGCGGTGCCCGCTCCGGCAAATCGCGCTATGCAGAACAACTCGCCATCAACACACACAAACCTGTGTTGTATATCGCCACTGCCACCGCATCGGACGCAGAAATGGCCGCACGTATCGCCCATCACCAACAACAGCGTCCAAGCGAATGGCAAGTGCGCGAATGCTCGCTTGATTTAGTTACCGTATTAAAAGAAGAAGTGCAAAAACCGCAAACCATTTTGGTGGATTGCCTGACACTTTGGCTCAACAATCAGCTGTTTCATTTCCCCAAACAAGATTTTTCGGCGTTATTTGATTCGTTGGCAGAAACGATTAAATTCCCTACGGCGGATATTATTTTTGTCGCCAATGAAGTCGGCCTTGGCATAATTCCGCTCGGCGAAATTAGCCGCACCTTTGTCGATGAAGCGGGCCGCCTGAATCAAAAAATCTCGCAGGTAGCCGATAGCGTATTTTTTATTGCAGCAGGTCTGCCCCTTCAATTGAAAGGCAGCAATTAAAAAGCGGTAATTTAAGCGCAGCAATTAAAGAACCGCGATTAAAAGAGGTGCAACCATGAGCAAACGCATAATTACCCTGATTCGGCACGGCGCAGTGGATGGCCCTGCCGCGCTTTATGGCCACACAGATATTGCCTGCAGCACGCAAGGTCTGAAGGAGTTAGATCACAATATTCATGCATTGCACCAACTAACTCCAGTAAGCCATATTGTGTGTTCACCACTAATTCGCTGCGCACGCCCAGCAAAAGCATTTTCGCTCGCGCAACAACTACCACTGCAAATTCTCGACGAACTCAAAGAAATGAATTTTGGCCACTGGGATGGTATTCCATTTGACTATTTCACCGAGCAACACTGGCAAGCCATAAGCCAGTTCTGGGAAACACCCGCAACGGCCCATGCACCTAACGGAGAAACATTGCAAGACTTTGCCGAGCGGGTTATTCGCGGCTGGCAAAAAATTCACAGCGAGACCAGCACAGCACATCAATTGGTGATCTGTCACGGCGGTGTGATACGGATTATTATCGCGCATATCCTCAACCTGGATTGGTGCAATGCCAGCTTGTTCCGGCAATTGAATATTGCCTATGCCAGCCAAACCCGTATTGAAATTGCAGACCATCCAGCAGCATTGCCAATGATCCAGTGGATAGGAAAGTAACAATTAAAGGGCTCCACACCTAAATAGCAGCCTGCGGAGCTCTTTATAAATCAAACTTAAAACGGATAATACGTTAATAAAGCTTAGCCGAACGTAAATACGCTTCAACATCCTTATACACACCACCTGCATTTCCGTACTTAACTAAATTGCCGGCTGTTTTCAACCAATCTAATGTAGTTGGTACAATTCGATCCACCGCTTTAATAAAGTCTTCCTGACGCAATTCACGTACTTGCTGGCTAGAGGATATATCATCGATAACAATATCTTTAGCCTCTTCAATCAAACCATCCATATCTGCGCCGGAAAAATATTTGCATAAGCGTACCACTTCCAAATAGTTCAGTGGCTCACAGGGAACGTCCACTAATTTAATTTTTAATAATTCAGCCTTGGCGTCATCGTCCATCGGTGGCACAAAAATTTGTCGATCAAATCGCCCGGGGCGCTTCATCGCATCATCAACATCCCAAGGCATATTGGTTGCACCCAAAATCAACAATTGATCATTGTTAGCACTGGCGCCATCCAACTGACTGAGAAATTCATTAACCAATGTGCGCGTACAATCGCTATTTGCCTTTGATCGGGAATACGCTAATGCATCCAACTCATCAAAGAAAATCACTGCTGGCTTTGAACTGCGTGCACGTTCAAAAATACTTGCCAGTTGAGCTTCACTTTGTCCAATATACATATTTAAAATATCACTAATGCCAACCGCATAAAACGCAGCCTTGCATTCGGTAGCAATAGCTCTGGCAATCA
>JACCED011640607.1_pt1 | contig 12896 bp, 11 predicted proteins | sample 7455021 | NCBI WGS metagenome assembly JACCED01 (sample SAMN15323456, study PRJNA562643) | freshwater metagenome | isolation source: river surface water | place: USA:Blue River Watershed | collected 2017-08-19
CAGCCGCAGATAAAGCAGCAATCGAAGCCAGAATAAACGCTGCGAAAGCAAAGTATTCTGAGCTCAGCTTAGAAATAAATCGCCTGATTAAGCAATATCCATCAAAGAAGTCAGAGATTGAACTATACAAAAAGAAACTTGCTCTTTTTGAAAGAATTGATGAGATGAATGTTGCAAACGTTGAACTAAATCTTGCTGGAATTGAATCAAAATTAGTCGCTATGAGGTCGATTTATGGCAAAATTGCAAGAACAATCACCTGTGTCAAAGGTAAACTAAAAATTAGGGTCACTGATGTTACCCCTACGTGCCCTGTTGGGTATAAGAAGAAGTAGCTGGTGATCCCTTCGCTTTGCTGCGGGACTGATAAAAACCCATACTATTATTTTTCTGACTGGTTACATCTGGAATGGTCACTAAATATTCTTTCTAATGCGAGTAACCTCAGCCTATGAGCAATCCCGAATTCCTACCCCCAAAGAAGAGCCGCTTGAATTGGCCAGTAATAATTTTGGTCATCATCGTCGGACTTTGGTTTATTGGGAATCTTTCCTCTGAAGATAGTTCCGTAAATTCATCGAGTAACAATTCATCGCCCTCTACAATTGTTGAGACTCCTACATATGACGATTCTTGGATCCCTTCTGATTTTTCAGGGCTTCCAGAAAACGATAACGTTGCTTGGCGTTGGGGTACATCTTCTGAAACCAACTGCACCTATAGTTCTAGTTCCTGCTGGTCGGTAATGATCATTACTCGAGACGGTTGCCCCAGTGGAATTTACGCAGAGATAGCCATCTTGGATAGATCAGAGGTGCAGATTGATTACACCAATGATTCGACCACCAGCGTTCCTCCAAATACCAAGGTAAAGCTAACGTTTGATACCTTCAATGAGGAAGCTAATACGGCAAGGATTGGCGAGATATCCTGCCGATGAACTCAAATCAATCCCTGTGGGACAAATTTGTTGAACGGGCAATTGTTGCCTTAGCCTACGGAGTGGGTGCAACTGTTCTTGGTGCATTCGTTGGCTCTGAAGGTTTGCCCCCCTTCATATTGGGAGCGATCTACGGTTGGGGTTCAGCTACATACAACATCAATCGTGGGAGATTGCCATTTGGCGGAAAACGCACCTGAAGAAGGCGAAATCCAAGTAGGGAACTCTGAATCATTTGAGATCGAGCTATTACAGATTCTCTCTGTTGAATTTCTGACTGGCTAGCACAGCACTGCCTTCAAAAATACTTTTACTAAAGAGAGTAATCTGCCCTTATGCGTAGAACAATATTATTTGTAGTCGCCCTAATGTTTGCGTCCGTGCTCCAAAGTGTTAATCAGCAGTCGTATGCGATTGCTCAAGGCGAAGAATGTTCGGCAATCAATACCTCTCGTAAAGTAGGAAAAACTCAATTTAAATGCTTGGGAATAGAAGGAATGAGTTTTTGGATCCAGCTTGAGAACACAATTCCGAATACTAAGTTGCTGGCTAAAACAGTCACGCAATTAAATAAAACTGTCGAAGCCATTACTTTCGAGCCATTCACCTCGGATGCAGAGATTGAGCTAGCGACCGCAGACCTTTCAATTATCGATAAGAATGTTGAGATGATTGAGATAAATTTGCCACAGGCTAGAGCAAAAGCTGAGAAATACGTTGAGTTAACTTCATCCCTCTTAACCTCAACACAGAAATTGACTAGCGATGCGACAATATTAAAGAGTGACAACGACAGGAAATTAGAGAACTATCAGAGTGCGCAAACTAAGACTAATTCATATTATCCGCAGTATCAGGCTGCACTAAATTCAAGGACAGCAAATGTTTCGTGCGCAGTACTAAAGGATTTTGGATTCGTTGGGTCTTGCGTAGTGAATCCCTTTCAAGATGCATTGGATGTCCAGACAATACGTAACTACAATTCACTTCTGGCAGCATCTGAGGCAGCACTTGTGGAGTTTCGAGCAGCAAATGCGGCGTGGCGAGCTTCATTGGCTACAGCTTCGAAGGAATTGGAGAAGCTGCAGATCGCTCAAGACAGTTCTGAATTGATGAAACTGCGCGTAGAAGAATGGGAGAATCTTTCGGGCATCGTGACCAAGCAAGTTCAGTACGTACAAGAATTTATAGATCAGGCTAAGGCGGGCATAGAATTAACCGAAAAGCTAGAGCAAGCAAGAAAAGAAGCTCTGACATCAATTAAGTCTGTTTTATCCTCGAGTAAAACTAAGCTTGCCGCGAACTATCAAAGGGCTCAGAGCCTTGTGCAATATCTGAAATTATCTAGTGGATCCTATTCGGATAGGATTGCCCAGAAAGAGGAATACTCACAGTTACAAATCGTTGTCACTGAACCAAACATTTGGAAGCCATCAAAGTATTTTCAGGCTTCTTTGTATCCAAATATTGAAAATCTAAGCGGCATCGATTTTGGGTGGGCTTGGTCATCGAATAAGGCTTGTGAAACCTGGAGTAAATGCGAGAAAGTCTATTTGGCTGCAAACAAGAACTGCAATCGAACCTTGTTGACATTAGATTTTATGACAGAGGGAAAAGTTTCCGAAGCAAAATCAACTTCGAAAGAATTCTCTCTGGTGGCAGGGGAGATTATGGTTGTTGAAATTGAGAGCAAATACACCGAAACTGCAAAGAATTCATATGTTCGAGCGTTGAATTGTCTGGCTCCCTAGACGTTAAAGTTTATGTAATTTTCGACAGAACTTTGAAGCAAGTTTCATTAAATTATTAGCCCCTAGTCAGAAGTGGATTTAATCGACTCTTCAAATTCCTCTGTTAAACTCATTAATTCCTTAATCGAACTCACCTCAAAAGTGGACTTGCTCCAGGCTTCTGAATAGCCGTCAAACTTTCCTGCAATCTTCTCATTAGATAAATCAGCACCTTTTGCTTTTAACATTCGAAGGATTGCAGTCTCCCAGTTCAAAGCTAGTAGGCCGTCAATGGGTCCACGTATTTCAATTATTTTCCAACCTGTTTTCTTGTGTTCGGCTGTGCGCTGATCGACATTATTTGTAATGCCAATCTGAAGCATTTCCCACTTTCGGTTTTCAAGAAAGTATAGGAAGCCAGGTTTTCCTGGATTAAACCCGTGTTTTGAGCACTGAGGGCAACCAGATCTCTTAGTAGTTCTGTCCTTAACAATGGCTTTGTAAAAATGACCATTTGCGCATTTGAAGGTCATCTTTGAGTGCGTACCTGCAAAAATCTCGGCAGGGTTCCAGCCAAACGCCTCTTTTGCCACCTCTGGGAACTTGGTTTCGAGATCATTGAAACCTTTAAGGATTTTTTTTCCTGCGCAAATGCTGCAGCCTTGGCCATTCACCCGTTGGTTCACAGATTGCGTATATAGATGTCCTAAAGGACATCTCCAATCAAATTTCTTATTTGAACCTGGTGAAATAAGTTGAGGATCTGCGCTCACAAGTGATGACGCGATTTCGGGATATTGGGATGCAAGGTCATTAAAGCCAGCTAGCACCTCTTGATTCACGCATACAGCGCAGTCGTTCCCTAACAGTGCGCGATTCTTAATAGTTGAATTAGTTTTGTGGCCAAACGGACAAATCCAATCCATCCGTCGATGACTCCCAGCTGTAATTTGGCTCGGATCCCAACCATTCGCCTGGCTTGCGACTTTCGGATGAGTCGTGGCCAAGTCGTTTACTCCAGGTATCACTTGCTTGCCCACGCAAACTGCGCACATCCTGCCTCGCTTACGGTCATAAATGCGCGCCTTGAATGTATGTCCTATCGGGCAGAGCCATTCCAGTTCTAACGAGACGGGGTGATGGATGTGCGGATCCCACCCAACTGCTTCCTTCGCCAACTCAGGATGAGTTACTGATAGCGGCTGTTTAACCTTTTTAGTGGACACGGCAATAAGGATATTGGGCACGACTGACGTCGTGAAGGCAGTCGTGTGCTTAAAGGGATCAGTATTTACTTCGCACGCTCCTGTGGTCGCTACTCAGCTTTTCTACTACCGTGAGTATCTGCGGCGTCACGGTACCGCTCGTTTCGCACGCCCTGTCGGAGCCAGAGCGAGCAAAACGAAAAGGCCCCCTGAAATCAGGAGACCTTTAGAGCTTGTCGTATGCCATATGCATCGCTTCACTCAAAGCCACAGCGTGAGCTGTCAGTAACGGGGTAAAGAATTCAGAACATTTGCGTCGCCCAGGTACTGCTTTACCGACATTGAATTCCCTCTGGGGTTGCCGCCAAGGTAGGCAGCCGAAAGGAACTGCCTCAAACGCAGGTTTAACCAATTACCAAGTTGGTCCGAGCTAATGACAATTCTGCCCGTGAGTTGCTCGTCTTCTCACTCAATCTGAATCTACTTCGAGAGACTCGAATCTAAGTGTGTGTCGACTGGCGCGACACATCGTGAAGTTCGACTAAATCGAAATATCCAAATCTTCAATTTTCTCTTGGAAGCGATTTGAAGGCTTCCCCTTAAATCAATGCCAAAGTGATACTTATTCAATAAAACTACTTCCATATCTATTTCTAATGGCAATCTCTAATGTGCTCAATAAACATTGCCTTACTACTCAACACATACCCAAATTGGAATATTCCCAAAAGATAAGTGTGATTTTGAATTTGCGAAAATTGGACACGCCATAGAAATTGAGACGAAAAGAACAAAAAAAGTTGGAAAAGAAGCGGGAAATTTTTAGCATTTCCCGCCTAAAAAATTCGATTTTTACTGGATAGCCAAATCTAAAAGTTTGGCTGCTTCGACTTGTGGTTGATGTGCGCTGTGAACATATAACTTTGATGTAATCGCGCTCGAAGAGTGCCCTAAAGCCCTGCTAATGACCTCTATGCCCACTCCTTGGCTATACATAAGCGTCGCTGCTGTATGCCTGGCGTCGTGGAGCCGCCTGGCCTTAATTCCGCAGAGTCGTAGGCAGCGTTTCCAGGAGTTGTAATCAAGGATCGCTGGGTGGAAAGTCCCATCTGTATGCGGAAAAACTAGGTCATTTTCCTGCCAGGAAACTCCGGAGGTTGATCTCATATTTTCAATGATTCTTCGGTGCCGCTGGAGGGACTCAAGGGAACCCTTGGTCAGCGCGATCAGTCGTCGAGATCGATCGGTTTTGAGCCCCTTCAACTGCAAGACACCACTAATTTTCTGTACCTGGTTGCGCACTTCCATAGTTGCGGAATCGAAATCTATATCTTGCCATCGCAGCCCAAGCGCTTCACCCTGCCGCAGCCCGGCAAGAAGAGCGATATGAAGTCTCGCGGACATATAAGTTCCCTCGTAGGTTTCGAGAAGCCTCTTTACTTCTTCGATGGCTAGGGGCTCCATTTCTCTCCCCCTATTAACGGGAATTCTCACCTTCTTTACCGGATTATTAGAAATGAAACCTTTATTCCCTGCCTCTCCTAATGCAACAGAGAGAAGCGCTCGTGCTTGTTGCTGCGACCGAGGACTTTGCCCTTGTTCTCTCATCTGGGTAAGCACCAAGGTGATATCAGTTGGCAAAACTTTCCGAATTTGAATCTGGCCAATTATTGGATCGATGTGATGGATAGCTAAGGCTCGATATCGCTTATAAGTCGAGTGAGCAATTCTGTGCTGGTGCTCATTCTCAAGCCAGTCAATTAAGAACCTACCGAGAGTGATCTTTGAATATGGGAGAGAGCTACTACTAATACTCCCTTGAGGAATTCTCTCAAGCTTCTCTTTGGCTCGCCTCCGTGATTCCTTGGCAGAGCCTGCCATTGCTGTGACCACGTGGCCATTGCAATGAATGACAGTCCGATAAGAATTTCCAACCTTGTAGGTATGTCCTTGTCCGTTAGATCGACGAGACATCGATAATTCCTTCCACTTGCCAAAGGCGTCTGCCTTTGTGGAAGATGGCGAATAGATGAGAGCCATTTCAAGAACTCATACACAATTGATACACCTCTACAAAGTTTCCTAGAATTCGGATTCGATTCACGCTCGAAATCCGGTAATTCTGGAAACCCAGGGGTCTACAAGAAGGACTTAAAATCCTCCAAGTGTGGGTTCGACCCCCACCGAGGGCACAGTCATCAAAATGTTCTTTCTAAAATGATCTCTCTGAACCATTGAAATCCTATACGATTTCAGTAGGATTCGAGATATGAGAAGACTTTTTAAAAGTAATGACGGTTTGCTTGTTGAAGACGAAGGCAAATTCTTCTCAATGGAACACACACTCACCGATTTGCTCTCGATGAATTCAAACGAGGCACGTTCGATAATTAAAGCTGCGAGCCATTCAGTTACAGCTCCAACCCAACTGGTTGCACCCATAGATTCATTTCATGAAGTGTGGGCATGTGGAGTGACTTATTTGCGAAGCAAGGTTGGTCGCATGGAAGAGTCCGAAATTCCAGATTTGTATAGCCGAGTTTATGAAGCAGATAGACCAGAGATTTTCTATAAAAGTATCGGATGGAGAGTTATTCCAAATGGCCAACCAGTTGGAATTCGGCGTGACTCAGGCTGGGATGTACCCGAGGCTGAAGTCGTTTTAGTGCTTAATTCGCAGCAAGAGATATTCGGATACACGATCGGCAATGATATGAGCTCTCGATCCATCGAGGGTGAAAATACACTTTATTTACCCCAAGCAAAGTCATATGAAAAAGCCTGCACAATAGGAAGCTTTATTGTTCCAGCATGGGAAATTGAAGAAGCGATATTTCCATTTTCTCTCAAAGTTGAGCGCAATGGAGCCGAGGTTTTCTCTGGAAACTCTTCGAGTGACCAAATGAAGCGAAGCTTTAGTGAACTTGTTGAGTGGCTATTCAAATCTCTCTCTATGCCATCCGGTGCAATGCTTTTTACAGGTACTGGCATTGTTCCTGACGCAGAATTTACTTTGCGAGAAGGAGATATTGTAAAAATCGATGGAGGCGTATTGGGAAATCTAGTTAACCCAGTTGTCCTGGTTCCATAAATGGTAAAACTTTATGGAAAGACGCAGAGTGAACTTGATTTGGCGCAGAAGTCCGGATCTCTTTCACAATTTGCTGGTGTTCGACTAGTAACCCTTGAGGATGGCGTTGAACGTGGAATTAGAGCACTGGAGTTTCATACCGGCGATGGCCTTCGCTTTTCTGTATTAATAGATCGGGCTTTTGATATCGGTGATTGTGAATATAAGGGCTTTGCAATCGGATGGCAGTCGCCCACTGGGTTTCGAAACGCTTTTCTTCATGAATATGAAGGTGAGGGCGGCCTGGCTTGGATGAGATCCTTTTCAGGATTAATGATCACCTGCGGTCTCGACCACATTCTCTTTATGGATGAGCAAAGAGCCGAGCACTACAACTATGAACCACGCAAAACTGTTTCAAGCTCGATCCACGGGAGAGTGGGGACGATTCCTGGAAAGCTCATGGGATATGGACATCAGTGGATTGATGGAGAATGCATACTTTACTGTGAAGGACTTGTACAACAATCAACTGTCTTCGGAGAAGATCTTCATTTAATTCGTCGAATCGAAGTCAAAGTAGGTACAAGCGAGATTCACATCAAAGATCGAGTAACAAATCACGGGTTTAATCCAACACCCCATATGTTCTGTTATCACATCAATGTTGGATATCCAGTGCTAGATGAAAATTCACAGTATCTCGCATCAATTAAATCAACACCATGGGCGGCGCATGCCGGCGAGAAGTACAGAAAACAAGGGGTCGGATATAAGACATTATCTGGCCCAATTGATAAATTCCACGAGCAAGTCTGGGAACATGAGCTAATCGCAGATGATCAGGGTCGTTACCTCACTGCAGTCGTAAATCCAGATCTTCACCTTGGATTTTCGGTTGATGTTGACTCTTCGCAATTTCCCGCGCAATTTGAATGGCAGAATTTTCAATCAGGGATGTACGCGATAGGAATTGAGCCATCAACTCACCACGTATTGGGTAAGCCTTTTGCTGAAGAACGTAATGAAGGCATCTGGCTTAATCATGGTGATACTCGCAATTACCACTCAATCTTTACGATTCATCACGGTGCAGATCAGATTGCCAATTTAACAAAAAGGATTCAGTCAATCGGGCCACAGACTCCAGATGAATTTCCTCCGGTCACAGGGGTTTTCTCGGAGATAAAGCATGGCTAAATTCACTGGGCGCACGATTCTCTACACTGGAGCAGCAGGTGGTTTAGGCCTGCCAACGACGCTAGCTTTTCTCGAAGCCGGGGCGAAAGTTATCGTGTTCGATAATGACAGTATCAAGATTGACGCGCTCACGAAGGCTGCAGGAAAGAATCCCAATTTACTTGTTTTTGATGTTGACCTGAGCGATTCTGCCCAACTTAGCTCCACTCTTGATGCTGCAATTTCGGATTCAGGCGGAATCGACACCGTTATCAATAACGCTGCAATCTATCCATCCAAACCATTTGAAGAATTTTCTATTGGTGAATTTCAGAAAGTTGAGAGAGTTAATGTTGAAGCAGGTGTGATTTGCGTACAGAAGTCTCTAGAGCATATGAAGTCAAAGAAATTTGGCCGCATCGTTAATATTTCTAGTATTACTTTTCATGGTGCGTGGGCTAACTTAGCTCCTTATGTTGCAAGCAAAGGCGCGCTCATTGGTTTAACTCACGCATGGGCACGTGAATTCGGTCAGTATGGCATAACTGTCAACGCGATATCTCCCGGTGCTTTTCCCACTGATGCCGAGAAGATCCATCCCAACCCAGATCAATACAATCAATATGTTCTTGATAATCAATCCGTCAAGCGCCGTGGAAACCCGACAGACATTGCAACCGCTCTTATGTTTCTAACTTCAAATGAATCCGGTTTCATTTCTGGCCAAACTCTCAACGTCGATGGCGGATGGGTGATGAGTTGATGGGAATTCTCTCAGGTTATCGAGTTCTTGACTGCACGATTGCCATGGCAGGACCATTTGCTGCACAACGCTTGGGTGATCTTGGTGCTGAAGTAATTAAAGTTGAACCTGTAACTGGTGAATGGCAACGACATGTTGCAGCCGGTGGAGCAACGGGCAATGTCATCAATGTTTCCTTTCTCTCGCTCAATCGAAATAAGAAATCTTTAGCAATCAACCTTAAATCCGCAGAAGGCGCAGCCGTTTTAAGAGATCTCGTGGCTTCATCCGATGTTTTTTTGCAGAATTATCGACCAGGTGTTGCAGCTCGTCTCGGCGTCGATTATGAGACGCTCAAAGCAGTGAAAAATAATCTCATCTACTTATCAATCTCTGGTTATGGCGAGAGTGGTCCTTATAAAGATCGACCTGGCCAAGACATGCTCCTACAAGCTCTCTCTGGAGCAATGCTCTCCAATGGAATCGAGGGTGATGCGCCTATTCCTGCAGGTCAATTTCTTGTTGATGCGGTGACCGCAACTGCCTCCTCTGAGGCAGTTATTGCAGCGCTACTCCATCGCGAACGTACTGGTGAAGGCCAACTCGTGACCGTCAATATGTTAGATGTCATTACAACTCTCCAAATGCAGGAACTCTCTGTCTACACTGTAGGTCACGTCCAGCAACAGCGCTCTGCGCAGCCACATGGCCACAGTTACATCCGTGCACCGTATGGAATTTTTAGAACTTCTGATGACTTTATCGCACTCGCTTTTCCTTCTTTGAAAGAACTTGGTGAAATCTTTGGCGAAGAGAGTTTCCTCAACTATGACGATGAATTTGATTCTTGGAAGTACCGAGATGAGATTTTTCGTCTGACTCAACTTCATCTTCTCAAAAAAAGTGCCCAAGAATGGTTATCCCTCTTTCGTGAACGAGGGATTTGGGTCGGTGAAGTGTATGGCTATGAGGATCTTCTTAAAGATCCACAGATCGCCCATAATGAAACTTTTGTTACATATGAACATCCCACTGAAGGATTAGTAAAAACTCCAGGATTTCCTTATAAATTTAGCGTGACGCCTGCGCAGGTTTATAACGGAGCGCCACAAATCGGAGAACACACAAGAGATGTACTGAGCTCGCTTGGTTATTCTCAGTCGAAAATTGACGAGTTGATATCTAGCGGCAATGTATATGCGATGGAGGATAAATGAACGAGCTAATTAAGTTCAATGTTTCAGGACATGTTGCAACAGTTACCCTCAACCGCCAAGAAAAACTCAATGCAATGACGCAAGAGATGACCTCTGAGCTCAAAGAAATTGTCAGCCGGTGTAATAGCGATGATCAGATTCGAGTTGTTATTCTTACTGCTGAAGGAGATCGAGCTTTTTGCGCTGGTTCAGATATTGTCGATCTCGATCGGTATGAGACTCCATGGCACTGGCGAACCCATAATGGATATTGCGAAACTATTCGATCTGTGCGAAAACCAACGATTGCAGCTATCAATGGGTATGCCCTAGGTGGTGGCTTAGAGATGGCCCTTGGCTGTGATATTCGAATCGCTTCTGAGAACGCACACTTTGGTGCACCTGAGATTAAGTTAGGCTGGATAGGCGGAGGCGGAATGAGCGCACTTCTGGCAGAAGCGATTGGTTCTTCACACACTGCTCTCATGTTGATGACAGGAGACTCAATTGATGCCAAGACTGCTCTTGAGTGGGGACTCATAAGCGAAGTGACTTCCCATGATTTACTCCAAAGTAGAGCACAAGAATTGGCATCAGTAATTGCATCTCGCGCACCTATTGCGGCAGAAGCGGCTAAGAGCACCCTTCGTGCGGCCTTTAGCATGAGCCGAGAAGATGCGATTAATTACGAACGAGAACTTCAAGTGATTGCCTTGGGCACTGAAGATGCGGCAGAAGGTCGCAAAGCATTTAAAGAAAAGCGTTCACCAGAATTCAAGAAGAAGTAAGAGAGATGGCTATGACATTAGATAATCAGATTCAACAAGCTCATAATGCTTGGCTTCAGATTCGCAATTGGAGTCCACAGCAGATAAGTACCATGCTCAATGCGATTGCCGATGCCCTCGATTTAGCAAAGGGAGAACTTGTTCCGGTTGCGATGGAAGAGACTAATCTTCCTGAAGCCCGCCTTACTGGAGAAGTCGGACGTACATCCGGCCAACTTCGGCTCATGGCGCGCGCAGTTCAGGATCGTACCTATTTGGATATAACAATTGACCATGCAGACTCTTCACTGACCCCACCTCGCCCAGATCTCCGGATGAAAACAACGTCACTCGGAGTTGTTGGAGTCTTTGGGGCCAGCAACTTTCCCTTTGCCTTTGGAGTAGCAGGCGGTGATACAGCTTCAGCAATTGCTGCAGGTTGTGCAGTTATTATCAAGGTAAACCCGGGGCACCCACGAGTTTCCAGAATGGTCGGCACAATAATGATTAATGCCGCCAAAAATGTTGGCGCACCTGATGGATTGATATCACTAGTTGAGGATTTTGATGCGGGTATTGCACTGGTGGAGCATCCACTTACCGCAGCGATTGCATTTACAGGGTCGACACATGGCGGGCGAGCTCTCTTTGATGCTGCCTGTCGCCGTGAGATTCCGATTCCGTTTTATGGAGAACTTGGTGGATTAAATCCAATATTTGTTACACGTGCGATGGCTTCTCAACAAGCCAAGGAGACGGCCGAGGGTTTTCTCGCATCAATCACGATGGGTGCTGGACAGTTTTGTACCAAACCCGGATTCTTAATAGTTGAGGGCGCTGATGAGATTAACGCTCAGCTTGCCACCTTGGTATCTGCTGCACCTGGCCAAAAACTCTTAAACTCAAAGATCGTAGAGCTGCATGACAAAAATCGAGATGAAATTTCTCAGGTTCCGGGCATGAATCTCGTAGCTCAAAATTCTGGTGAAGGTGACACTTACGTTTCGGTATTCACGATTTCAGCAAGTGATTTTTTGAAAGCCGGCGCAAGTGCCAAGCGTGAAGTCTTTGGACCAACAGCCGTGGTTGTTAATTGCGAAAATTCTGAAGAGTTGATAGATGTAGCGCGATCATTCTCAGGAACTTTAGCAAGCGGAATACACGCCACCGATAATGATCCGACAGAGATTGGTCCGCTGCTTTCGATCTTGGAGAATATCAGCGGTCGAATTGTGTGGAATCAATGGCCGACGGGATTAGCAGTTACCTGGGCGATGCACCATGGTGGACCTTATCCGGCATCGACAAACTCTCTCTTTACATCAGTCGGTGCAAAGGCGTTATTACGTTTTCGCAGGCCAATTGCCTATCAGAATTTCCCTCAGCGATATTTAGATTCAGTACTCAGAGATGATGCGCCTGAGCTGAAGAGTGCTCGCATCAATGGTGAGCTTTAACTCAGTAGGGACCATGGGATTCGAACCCACGGCTTTCAGACCCCCAGCCTGACGCGCTACCAAGGTGCGCTAGGTTCCGTGGGCCTGATTTTACCCATTAGGCAAAAGTTCTAGCCATAGAATTGGGAATGAAAAATCTGGCTGGGTGGTTTTAAATAGCACTACCTGGGTCCAGAAATCCAAGGTAAAACCAGAAAGTAAAACTAGAGGCATTACGAAAGGTGCTTTACGTGAAGAGTTCTAATCCAGTATTGGCGAGATCATTTTCGGGCAAGGGTTTTGCTCGAATGGATTCACAAGGTTATTCAACTCAGACACTAGAAGAGACATACTCAGCACCTTCTGCATCACCACTGCAGACAGGTCGCATGACAATGGAAGATGTTGTCGTTAAGACAGCTTCTCTCTTTGCAGTTCTTCTCGTTGTTGGTGCATACGCATGGAATGCAAATCTCGGCGGAACAGCCTTGATGATTGGCATGTTCGGCGGCTTTGCTCTCAGCCTCGTCAATACATTTAGTAAGACAGTTCGCCCAGCACTAGTTATTGCATATGCTGCATTCCAAGGTCTATTCCTCGGAACAATCACAAGCTACTTCGAAGCTGCATA
>JACCED012035509.1_pt1 | contig 12889 bp, 15 predicted proteins | sample 7455021 | NCBI WGS metagenome assembly JACCED01 (sample SAMN15323456, study PRJNA562643) | freshwater metagenome | isolation source: river surface water | place: USA:Blue River Watershed | collected 2017-08-19
CCCGCACCGACCCCGCCTCAGCCGCAAAACGCCTCGAATCCCTCCCCGCCAACTCGGCCGACTACGCGGCAGCCGTCCGAGGTTTCATCGACAGCACCTCAGCAAAAGACCCCGCCTCAGCCGCCGAATGGGCCCTCTCCATTCCCACGTCCTCCGCAACCCATCGCACAGGAGCCCTGGAACGCGTCGCCACCGAATACTTCCGAACCAATCCGGACGGCGCCCGCGAATGGGTCGAGAAAGCCCCCCTCACTGACGACGAGTACCGGCGCCTCACCGGTAGGACCCGAGCCACGAAACCGTAGCCACGGACAGGGGCGCTTGCCGAACCCGAGGAGCGCGCAGAACGCACATGCCAAGACCCGCAGATCCGCGCTGCGCACGAATCCAGCAGACTACGCCAGTATCTCACACACGACCCGCCCCCAGCGAGCCAGTCCCGACAATGCCAAATATCCGAACCCACACGAAGCGAACTGCAAAAACTCTCGGTGGGACGAGGAAGTCATAAGCCACTCCACATGCAATGTTTCCGATGCCGCCCACCGCAACACGAAACGCTTTACCAACCTCTAAACGCCTCGCCGCAGCCGATTGGCCTGACTCCCGCTCACACCACCTGCATGCCCGTAGTCTCGACATCCCCCCTCCGATCAATGCTCATCAAATCGCTGATAGCATTCGTATTAACGCTGATGCCCTTCGCATCCACATTCGGAGCCGAAACGCAAACTGACCCGAAAACCACCCCCCGTCGCTTCAACCCCGTTCAACAAACCATTGAAGGCTGGACCGTGCAAATCGACCCCGCCCTGCTTGATGGAGCGCCTGAAAACGACGATCACCGCGCGCTAACCCTCCTCGCCAACCATCTCCAACGCATCAGCATACTCGTCACAGGCCACGTGCTCACCCAACTCCGAACCGTCCCCATCTGGATTGAGAAAGAACACCCCACCCTCCGATCCATGCAATATCACCCCTCAAAAGGTTGGCTCGAAAACAACGGACACGACCCTCGCCTCGCTCGCCACGTACACATCCCAGTGGCCCGTCATCTCCTGTCACGCGGCCAACTCCTGAAACACCCCGCCGTCGTCCTTCACGAACTCGCCCACGGATTCCACGACCAAATCCTCTCCTTCGAAGAGCCGCGCATCATCGCTGCGTTTGAGGACGCGAAGCGAAAGGAACTGTACACCAACGTGCTGCTGTACACCGGCAAACGAGTTCGTCACTACGGCCTGACCAATCACAAGGAGTACTTCGCAGAGGGAACCGAGGCGTTTCTCTACCGAAACGACTTCTTCCCCTTTGTCCGCGCGGAACTCAAGGAGTACGACCCAACGTTCCACGATCTTCTCGAGAGCATCTGGGGCAAACCCGAGTAAACCCGAAACCGCCTACCGATTCCGCTGCACCTTCGACTTCTCGGGGCCCGTGTCGGTCCGCGGCCGACTTGCGACGAGATCATCCAAAATTCGAACGCCCTCAAGCCCCATCACAAACTCCTCTGCTCCCTTCATCCCACGAAACAGCCCGTTGTCTCTCCCAGCGCCATCCGCCTGCGCCGACCCGACGGAGATGTTTCGAATCTCGCCGAACGGATTGCGCAGCCACTGGTTCCAACTCCGCTCTCGAGCCTGCTTCTCCCGCTCAATCACCTGACGCGTTCTCAGCCCCACTGAAATCCGGTTCTCACGCCAGTCCCGCTCCAGCCGAGACCGTTGCGCGTCAATCTCGTGAAACTCGGCGCTCTGAATCACCCGCGCATGGCTCAACGAAGAAAGCCGAATCGCGTCCACCGCATGCAAAACTCCTTCCTCAATCCGGACCAACCGCGGAATCGAGTCATTGCCCAACGGATTCTTCATCCCACTCTCTCCATTCCCAGAAACATCCAGTGTCGACGGCAATACCACATCCGGCCGAACCCCGTTCAACTGCGTGGAAAATCCTGTCACCCGATAAAACTTACCCGCGGTGACCAACGCTCCTCCCACCGACTTCCTGAGCTCTTTCGACACATAGTCCCCCAGATCCACCACGTTCTGAACCGTCCCCTTCCCGTACGTTTGCATCCCGCCCACAAGCACCCCGCGGGCATGATCCTGCAGGGCTCCCGCCAGCAACTCGCTCGCCGAGGCACTGTCTCGATCGACCAACACCACCAGTGGCCCACCATAAACCGAGGTCTTGTAGCGCTCCGGCCCCAGCTTCTGCGGCGCTTCGTGCAACCCCTTCACCACGGTCACCGTTCGGTTCCCTAAAAATAAGCCGCCAATCTCGAGCGCCTCATCCAACAAACCTCCCCCATTCCCCCTTAAGTCGAGAATAATTCCCGACACTCCGCTGCCCTTCATCGCAAGTAACAGCGTCCGAACATCCCTGCTGCAACTCCGTTTCCGCTGAGCAATCACCTCCGCATCGTCCCCATAGAAACTCGACAACGAAATCCACCCAAACAAGCGAGACTCCCCATCCGGCGAGGCCCACTCCAAGACTTTTCCAAACGCACGCCCCTCGTCGTTCAACAGTTTCGTCCGCTTCAAAACCACCTCCACCGCCTCCGTCTCTTCCGCCGAACCTGCATGAAGAACTCGCAACCGAACAAACGTCCCCTCATCGCCACGAATCAGCGTCGCCACTCGGCTCGAATGCAACCCGCTCACCTCAACCCACCCTCCCTGACGCCCCTGACCGACCGCCAGAATCCGATCGTTCACACGAATGCGTCCTTCCTTCGACGCCGGACCACCAGCATCAACCCCCGTTACACGCACCCCCCCCGCGTTTGTCTCAATCGAAATACCCACCCCAATCCGCGATAACCGAATCTCGGACTCCTCCTCACGCATCTGATCACGAGTCAGATATTCGGAGTGCGAGTCCAAGGCAGACGCAAACGCTGTTAGAAACTGCGAAACACGGTCTAACGGAGTGTCCGCACGAATGTCACTGACGCGACGCCGCCACTCCTCGTCCATCGCCGCAACAGCATCCGATAACTCCATCCCACCCATCCGCTTCTCAACCAACTCCGCCCCGAGCTCCTCCCACCACGACCGCCACACCGAGGCCTCATCCGCTGGCCAACTTGTCCGCGTACGATCAGCCACCGCAGTGACGTCTTCCGGAAAATCATCCAACGTTGGAATCCACCCCGCCAAACACTCCCCCATCGCTCGATAAAACAGGCGATGCCGACCCGAAATCTCGCGCACAGCCTCTAACCGTCCTGACGACGTATCCTCCAAAAACCGGCGCCCATACCGGTCGCGAAACTCGCGAACCTCCGGTTCCGTGAAACACAAATGCTCGGGATCAAGCAGTTCTAAATATAACTCCAGCAAACGCAGGGATAACCGTTCATCAAAATCACGGGCCGCAAAGTGATTCGCCCCAAAAAAATCCATCACCGAACTCGCCAAATCCCCCAATCGCAAAAACTCACGTCTCTCCTTTTCGCGCACCGCAACCGCCTCGCCGGACCGTGTCGCTCCCTTCTGAACAACCACCTCGGCAGCCAGAGTTGGCGCGTCAACCCAAGCTCCACCGGCGAAGCCGAGGAAAAAACCAAGGATCAAACTCCTCCCCAAGAACCATTGTCCAACACTGCGCACGTCGGAAACGTAGCCTCATCCAACCGGCGGAGAAAGCTCTCTCAAGCCGCCCATTCACTCAAAAACCGGCACCCGTAACGGCCGATCCGCCCAGCCTGGACGATGCGCCCTCTCGTAACACCACTCTCGAAACGCACGCTGCAGCACAAAGAATCGAAGCCGCTCACCAACCTCTCCCAACATCACTCCCCCAAAGTAGCCAGCGAGAAACGCCCTCACCACCGCGTCCGTCGATCCTCCCCCCGCAACCACATCCCCGAGGTATCCAATGGACCGCACCATCCCCGCAACATCCCGCAGCCGGCTCTCTTTCTTCACTCCTCCGGAGCCATCGCCCAAATGCGGCTCTCCCTCGAAGTCAATGAACTGACAGCCCCCCTCAAAACAGTGAAGAATTTGCCCGAGATGAAGGTCGCCATGAATCACGCCAGACTCTGACCTCGGCACAACCAGTCGTCGGGGAAATCCTTCAGCCATTTCTACCCATCGCAACAGGACCGCGCGCTCCGGAGCCTTTGACGACATGGATTGCACAGCCACTCGAATGCTTTGGGCGAGCTCCTCAGGAAGCAATCCAACCTCACCCAGTATCTCCGGAGCCTCCAGAGCGCTCATTGCCTCATGCAACTCCCGCAGCGACTTGCCCAAGGTAACCCAATCAAAATCTTCCACCGCAGGCCACCCCCCGGTAACGAATCCGTCCCACAAACTCGCCCCGCGAACCCACCGCTGAATCATCCCCAAACCCACTCGACGATCCTCATGGACCGACACAAGGGCTCCCCCGAAACCAGGAACCCATCGACACCCGCTCAAGCCGCCCAGCAACCGAGCTTCCCGCCCTTCGCCCTCCACCGGCTCTCGATAAACTTTCAGAAACCACTCTGCCTGCCCCGAAACGCGGAACCCGCGATGCGTTGAGCCAGTGGAGAGAGCCTGCCACCGAATCTCCCGTTCATCAAAACTCCCCCCACTCAAAACAACACCGTCACCGCCCCCAATCCTCTCGGATTCCAGCAATCCACGGAGCGCGGAGGGAATCGCGCGCATCATCCTCGCCGCCTCATCGACAACACCACCTCGACCTCAGCCGTCTGCGGAAACATATCCACAGGAACCACCTTCTCAACCACGTAACCCGCGCCCAAAGCTGCAACATCCCGCGCCAACGTCGCGGGATCGCACGAGATGTAGATAATGCGAGATGGCCGGGCCGCGCTCAAAAGGTCCGTCACACGAGCGCCCACTCCCGCAGCGGGCGGATCTAGCAAAACCACAGTTCCATCAGAACTCCCCTGTGCAAGCACATCACCCAGCATCGCTTCCACACGCCCCTCGATGTACTGCTCATTCTCCCCGGCCCGATTTCGCGCCCTTTTCACCGCACTCGGGTGCTCCTCAATCCCAACGACCTGCTCACATCGCGAGGCCAGGCCACGCGCAAAAAATCCAGCTCCACAATACGCATCCACCAACCGTTCCATCCGCTCCGGAAGCATGTCGGCCACTTGACCCAACAACAGTTCAGCCACGCGATCGTTCGTCTGCTCAAAGTGCTGGGTCCCGACGCGCGCCTTCAACGAGTACTCCCCGTCGCGAACTCCCTTCGCCTCCCGCAACTCGCGCAACTGTTCATTCACCGAATCACACGCAATCAAGCACTCGGAAATGTCCACCAACGTCGCCGCATCATGCGAAATGAAGCCAATCACCCCTCCACGAGCGTGAACCCGAATCCGATTGCGATAACGAAGGGGTTCCGGCGCCGGTACACAATCCGAGACCTCCACTCCCTCCAACTTTCCCACACGCCGAAGCAACTGCTCCACTTGGTTCCGCTTCCACGCAACCTGCGTCGCATAGTCAACATGCTGATACGAACAACCGCCGCACCGCATAAAATACGGACAACTCGGCGCGACACGCTCCGGCGCAGGTTCAACCACACGCACCAAATCCGCGCGTCCCATCCGCTTGTTCTCCTGAACCATCTCCACCTCAACTAGCTCGCCTTTCGCAACAAACGGCACCAACACCACCTTCCCATCACGCTCACGCACACCCACACCATCACCGCCAAACGCGATGTCCCGAATTCGAATCGTTTCCATCCCAACGAGTCTGCACCCGCCCACCTCCTCTCCGCACGACAATCTCACTCAACCAACTCCGCCATCGAAGAGTCCCGGGCAAATGCCATCGTCACCCCACGATGCACATGCCTGCGCCCCAACAAAATGCTTCGTGGCGAAACCGCAAGCGCACACGCCTCACTCACCCCCGCTACCCCCAGCGTCTTTCCAACCCATTCAGAGCGCTCCACCACCCATGGCCGGCACCGCAACTCACGCAACCCCACAATTCGGAGCGGAAAACTGTAATCACTCACCCAACGACGCAATCCCGCCTCATCCCGTTTCACGTCCACAGTCACCACTTCGCGAACTTCCTCCCGCGTCACACCAAAAACGCCACACACTGCCTCAAAGCATTCCACAAACGCTTCCACCTCAACCCCACGCCGGCACCCCACTCCCAACACCACCGGTTTGGTCACCTCCGTCGCCGTCGTCACCACCGGCACTGCCCCCGTCAACTCCGCAATCCGGTAGGCCATCGCATTACCCCCACCCTCATGCCCCCCAGCCAAAACCACGCAATGTCGCGCAGCCTCATCCAAAACCAAAACCGCTGGGTCCGTCCGCTTATCCACCAACATTCCCTCCAAAAACCGTACCGCAATCCCGCATGCCCCCACAAACACCACCACATCTCCCGCACCTGCCTCAGAATACAGGTCCCGAAATCGGTCCGAGCTCACCCCCACGCTGCCAAAACTCAGCCGCACCCCAGCACCACCCAAATCACTGTCCCGCAACGCACAGGCCACACGCATCCCCACCTCACGAACCGCATAGACAAACACCCTCCGCGACGCGTGCTGATCCGCCATACCCGTTCACTCAAATCTTCCGCGCCTTCCGAAACCGGTGCCCGTACTCCGGATCATACAAACGCGACGCCATCACCTGCGTGCCCGCAACCACATCACCGACAATCATCATCGTCGAAAGACGCCAATCTCCCGCAGGAGGGCAATCACGCAAACCCGCAAGCGTGCTGCGGTGCATCTCCTCCTCCGGCCAGCTCGCCTTGCGCACCAACGCAACCGGCGTCTCTTCCGCATAACCCTCCAAAAGCTCCGCCACCGTGTCTGACAAAAGAGCTCCGGAAAGAAAGATACACATTGTCGACCCATGACGCGCCAACGCCCGGATCGACTGCTCGCCAGCCACCGGCGACGCACGTCCGGCCGTTCGCGCAATAATGATACTTTGCGATGCACCCGCCTGCGTCAGAGGCACCTTCAACGCCGCCGCCGCCGCCGTGAACGAAGACACACCAGGGACCACTTCATACTCCCACCCCGCCTCATCCAAAAAACGCATCTGCTCTAAAATCGCACCGTAAATCGCGGGGTCTCCCGAATGAAGGCGCACCAACTTCCAATCCTCCCGAGCGGCACGCCGATACACCTCCCGTTGCGCTTCAGAATCCATCGAGGACGAATCAAAAATCACCACATCCGCACGGCAGTGCGAGAGCATGTCCCTGCTCACCAAGGATCCCGCATACATCACCGCATCCGCTTCCGCCAACGCGCGCGCACCCCGAACTGTCACCAAATCCGCTGCCCCAGGCCCCGCACCGACAAACGTGATTTTCATTGAACCCCCAAATGTACATTCCGGACCAAAAGCGTCGAAAAGTATCCGAGCCGGCTGCCGCCACCGACCGACACCTCGTCGCCGCGCAACACCACCTCCCCCTCCATTCCCACACGACTCCCAAGATAGGAATGCTCCAAAAGTCCCTCCGCCCGCAACACATCCACGACCCACGACAGTCGCGCCCCCATCTTCATCACCACCACCACGTGGTGCTCCGTGATATGCTTACGCAGTTCTTCCGGCGTCTCCGGACACGGCAAAATCAACACCCGCTCCTTCTTCTCCCCCAGCGAAAAACCCGTCGCAGCCGCCAAAGCCGCAAAACTGGTCACCCCAGGAAACACCCGCGATCGAACCTCAGGCATCCGTCTCCGCACCGCCTGAAGCGCATAGTTGAACGTCGAATACGTCGAGGTATCGCCCAACGTCAAATACGCAACATCCGCCCCAGCTCGAATCCGCCCCACAATCTCCTCCGCCAACGTGCGATACCGCTCGAGCAGTCCGTCATGATCCACGCTCATATCAAACTCCACCTCCACTATCCGCCCCGCCTCAATCGTTCCCGGCAACCCCAGCGGAGCCACCGAGCTGGCCGCCCCACGCGCTCTCGGCAAATAAACCCAATCGGCAGACTGCACCGCCGCCCACGCCGCAACAGGAATCAATCCCTCGCCCCCGGGACCCGTCCCCACCCCGATGAACACGCCCTCGCCCATCCTCACTCCACTCGACGCAAACACACCCGATTGATCGGCAAGCCCTGCGCCACAAAACGCCGCTCAAAATCCGTCAACACCTCATCCGGAGACTCCGGCCAGTCAACCCGCTCCCATCCCCGCGCCTCCGCAATCACCCGTTCCATCCACTGGAAATACGGCAGATCATCCGTCTTCACGCGCAGCATCCCGCCAATGCGGAGCAACTGACGCACGTCATCCACAAACTGAGGCTGAAAAAGCCGCCTCGGATGATGGTGCCGCTTTGGCCACGGATCAGGAAACAGCACATAAGCTGTCTCCACCTCCCCCTGTGGTAACAAATACTTCACCACATAGCTGCTTTCCAACCGGACCACCCTCAAGTTGTTCAGTTTGAACCGCGCCGCGGCGCGCGAAACCTTCTCCACCCTCCCCAGCAGCCGCTCGGTCCCCAAAAAGTTCCGGTCTGGAAACCGTTGCGCCATTCCCGTGATAAATCCACCGTCACCACAGCCCAAATCGACCTCCAACGGCGCCTCTCGTTCAAAAATCGTCGTCAACGACGCCCGCTCCATCAGTGAAGCCGGCACCCACTCCGCCCTCTCGGCCGCCGCAAGAAAAGCCGCATGCTGTTCCCTGTTCATAAACTCATTTTTTAAGCCACCCGCATCCGATCCGTCCGATGATCCGCGCCGGCACACATCAACTCAATCTTGTCTCCCCCCGTCTCTCTCCCCAGCCGCTCGCGCGCCGTCCGCAACGCAATCTCGGGCGTGTTCAAATCACGACTGAGATGCCCGAGCACCGCCCGTTGCAACCGCCCTCCCGCCAGTTCCGCCAACACCTCACTCGCCGCATCATTCGAAAGGTGCCCGTGCCTCGAAGAAATCCGCTGCCGAACCGACCAAGGGCGCTTCACATCGTTCAACAACAACCGCTCATCATGGTTCGACTCAATCACCAATGTGTCCACCTCACGCGCTCGCTGCCGAACGAGGCCCGTCGCGTACCCCAAATCCGTGAGGAAACCCACCGCCGAGCCCCCCGCACTCAGAACAAAGCCAACCGGCTCTGCCGCATCATGCGGAATCGAAAAACTCCGCACCTCAACTCCTCCCAGCTCGAAAGGTGCACCCGTCTGAAACATCCGAAACGGAATCCGAACGTCGCGCTTCGCCTGAAACCGAATCGCCTCCGCCGTTAAGACATTCGCATACACCGGTGTCCCGTGCCGCGAGGACCATACGCCCAGTCCCGACGCGTGATCGTCATGCTCATGCGTCACCAAAATCCCCGTCAACGCATCCGGCGTAACCCCCACCTCCGCAAGCAACTCCGCAATCCGTTTCGCCGACAACCCAGCATCCACCAAAATTCGGGTTTCCCCAAACTCGACCAACGAACAATTCCCCGAACTCCCGCTTCTCAGGACCGTCACATGCAGCATGGCCCTAATCTGCCCGCACCACTCTTTGCGGTAAACCCTTTCGTCACCCACACCACAGCATCCCCACCCTCTCAATCTCGGTGATACGGCAATCCTGCACGAAGCGTCCGCGCTCGGTACAACTGCTCCAACAAAACCACCAGCGCCAGTTCGTGCTGCATCGTCATCGAACCCAGTGCCATCAACTGCCGCGCCGACCGCCTCACCTCCTCCGAATGCCCGTCAGCCCCACCGACCAAAAACGCCACTTCTCCACCCCCACCAACCTCTTCCTCCACCCGCCCAAGCCACTCCGAAAACGCCCGACTCGTCCACTGCGTCCCCCGCTCATCCATCACCACCCGAAACATTCCCTCGCTTCGGCGCATCAACAACCGCCCCTCCTCCTCTCGGCCACTCGCCTTCAGAAACTCCACGTCGCAGAACCCAAACCGCTGCAATCTAGGTAAATACTCCGAAATCCCAGACTTCGCGTACGCCAACGAAGGCTTGCCGATAACGAGAACCCGAAAGCGCAAAGCAAGATCCGCTGCGATGCGGTACCGTTAGTTGGTCTTCAACACCTCGATGAACGCTTCCTGTGGGATATTCACCCGACCGATTGCCTTCATCCGCTTTTTCCCTTCCTTCTGCTTCTCCAACAACTTGCGCTTCCGCGAAATATCACCGCCATAGCATTTCGCCGTCACATTTTTGCGCTGCGCCGAAACCGACTCGCGCGCGATAATCTTGCCCCCTATCGCCGCTTGAATCGCCACTTGGAAAAGCTGCGACGGAATCACCTCCTTCAACTTCGAGGCAAGCGCACGCCCCCGCGCCTCCGCCTTATCCCGATGTACAATGCACGAAAACGCATCCACAGGCTCCCCATTCACCAACATATCCAGCTTCACCAGTTTCGAAGGTCGATGCCCTGCATGCTCATAATCCATCGAACCGTACCCACGCGTGATCGACTTAATCTTGTCCACAAAGTCCACAAGAATCTCGTTCAAAGGCAGTTCTGTCGTCAACATGACGCGTCGTGTATCAAGGGATTCCGTGTGCTTCACCTCGCCGCGCTTCTCCATGATCAACTGCATCAACGGAGAAATGTAGTCGTTCGGAATCATCAAAAAAGCGCGCACGATGGGTTCACGAATCTCCCCAATCACACTCGGGTCCGGCAAATGTTCCGGATTATCCACCATCAGCACCTCGCCGTTGGTTTTCTCAACCTCGTAAATCACCGACGGATACGTCGCGATGATGTCCATGTTGAACTCACGCCGCAACCGCTCCTGAATAATCTCCATGTGGAGCAGTCCCAAAAAGCCGCAACGGAACCCAAACCCAAGCGCAACAGAACTTTCTGCCTGAAAGACAAACGCTGAATCGTTCAGTTGCAGCTTAGCCATCGCCGCTTTCAGATGCTCGAAATCCGCCGTGTTGATCGGATAAATCCCGCTGTACACCATCGGCTGGATCTCCTGAAACCCCGGCAACTGCTCGCTCGCCGGTTGACGCGCGCCCGTCATCGTATCGCCGACTTTCACCTCCGAAGACGCCTTGATGTTCGCAATCACGTACCCAACGTCGCCAGGTCCCAACACCGGTTGTTGCACAAACTTGGGATGCGTCGGCTTGAACACCCCAACCTCCTTCACCTCGTAAGGGCGATTCGTCGCCATCAACTTCACCGGATCACCCGCTTTCACCGATCCATCCACCACCCGCACATACGTCACCACTCCGCGGTACGTATCGAAGGCAGAATCAAAAACCAACGCGCGCAACCGCGCATCCGTCCGATTCGCCGGAGCCGGTATCCTCGCCACCACCGCCTCAAGAATGTCCTCAATCCCAATCCCCGCCTTCGCACTCGCCAAAATCGCGTCATCCGCCGAAATCGCGATGATCTCCTCCAACTGCCGCTTCACGCTCGGGATGTCCGAGTTCGGCAGGTCAATCTTGTTGATCACCGGAATCAGGGTCAGGCCTTGCTTCATTGCCAAGTGCACATTCGCCACCGTCTGCGCCTCAACGCCCTGCGCCGCGTCCACAATCAAAAGCGCCCCCTCGCAAGCAGCAAGGGACCGCGAAACCTCGTACGCAAAGTCAACATGCCCCGGCGTATCCATCAGGTTCAGTTTGTAAACCACCCCGTCCTTCGCCTTGTAGTTCATCGTGACCGGATGCGCCTTGATGGTAATCCCCCGCTCACGCTCCAAATCCATCGCATCCAACAACTGCTCTTGCGCCTCGCGCTTTTCAATCGTCCCCGTGAAATCCAGCAACCGGTCCGACAACGTCGTTTTGCCGTGGTCAATGTGGGCGATGATACAAAAGTTTCGTGTGCGCAGGTCTGACATAAAATCAAGGACAGGTTCGGCCGGTTGAGCAGAACCGTGAAGTATGCGAGAGACCCCCGTGCTCGGAAAGCAGCGAGTTCTGCGGAGTCCCCCGAATCAGCCGCTGTGACAACACACTTTCACCAAGCGCCACCCCTCGCAGCGCGGCCAACCCAGGTTGGCAGCTCTCGCAAATCGAGGTCGAATCGTTCGCCACAAATCCTCACGCAGATGCCCAGCGGCTCAATGAAAAGTCCACCTTTCACGAATCCGTACCCACTGGCGGCCTCAGAAAGAATCGCCGGCAAGCAAAGTAGATAATCAACGCAGACAGCACACCGGTCAAAAAATCGGTCATGGGCACCATGACCGCCGTGTACACCATCATCGCCGCCTCAAACTTACCGGAGTGCCAAATCTCCCGGATTTCGTGCGCCTTGATCATGTTCGTCGCCACCCACACCAGAATCCCCCCGATGCAGGCCATCGGGATTAACTCGAGATAGTCAGCCAAATAGTAAGCCATCGTGAGTTTCAAGACGGCTTTGAAATAGCCCGCCAACGGCGTTTTCGCCCCCGCTTTAATACTGGTCGCAGTCCGCGCCAAAGCGCCGGTGCACGGAAACCCCTGAATCAACGGGGTAACCACCTGCACAATCCCCTGCCCAAAAAACTCTTTATCAGGGTTAAAGGGCGTGCGCCGATTCTCTGCCAACTTGTCGGCCATTGATGAACACAGAACGCTCTCCACTCCACTCACAAAGACTATCGCGCCCACAAAATAGAAAATGTCCCAGAGGACGCCCGCTGTCAGGGGAGGAAGAAACGGCATCGTCACCTTGAAAAAGTTATTCGGAATCGATCCGTACAAATCGCGAACCAATAACAGCCCCCTGTCTTTCCAGACGGTCGACGCAACCACGGTCGAGGCAACCATCGAAATCACGGGACCAGGGATAAAGATGGAAATTCGCAAAAGCATCTTCGTCAGAATCAACGTCCCGAACCCAACCGCTAAACTGAAGCCGTTAACACCAACAGACCCAGAAAAAAGAGC
>JACCED010275196.1_pt1 | contig 12888 bp, 10 predicted proteins | sample 7455021 | NCBI WGS metagenome assembly JACCED01 (sample SAMN15323456, study PRJNA562643) | freshwater metagenome | isolation source: river surface water | place: USA:Blue River Watershed | collected 2017-08-19
GCCAGCATCATTGCTTTGTTTTCCACACCCTTCAACTTCAGCTGGATGATGGCCGCCAATCCAGAGACAGCGTCTTGGTTGAAAGAGTTATCAATCGACGCCTCCGGCATTTGGATCAGTTTGTTTTTACTGCTGGGTGTGCCGCTCACATTGGGTTTGCTGGCCTCGCACCGACTACCTGCTTTGACCGAGCGCATTCGCAAACCCCTTGGCCATTTTTCTTTGATTGCGCTGCTGCTTTTCATCGTGGCAGGCCTCATCAAAGAGCGTCAACTGCTCACCTTGGGTTTGCTGCCCACCCTACTGTTGGTGGTTTTGCACAATGCCAGCGGCTTGTTTTTGGGATGGCTCACCAGCGTCACTATGGGTTTGAGTGAGCGCAATCGACGTGCCGTGATGATTGAAGGCGGCATGCAAAACTCTGGCTTGGCCCTGGGCATCATTGCGGTGCAATTCAACAGTGATTTAGGCATGGTGACCTTGGCCAGTTTGTGGGGTATTTGGCACATAGTGAGTGGCATGTCTTTGGCGTATGTTTGGAGAAGAAAAGATGCTCGACTGCTTGATTAAAAATGGCACCGTGGTTGACGGCACTGGCCAACAACCATTCGTTGCAGACGTTGGCATTCAAGGTGGGCGCATCACTCAAATCGGCCAGATCAACGAAGCTGCAAAAGAAACCATCGATGCCACTGGTCTCTGGATCACGCCGGGGTTTGTCGATTTGCACACCCACTATGATGGGCAAGTGACCTGGGACGCGTGCTTCACCCCTAGCATCTACCACGGTGTGACTACGCTGGTCATGGGTAACTGCGGTGTGGGTTTTGCACCTAAGCGCCCAGGTGCTGAGGATGATTTGGTCAAGCTCATAGAAGGCGTTGAAGATATTCCTGGCGCCGCCTTACACGAAGGCATTGTGTGGAACTGGGAAAGCTTTCCGCAGTACATGAACGCGTTGGAGGCAACGCCTCACAGCCTCGATTTTTTGGTGCAAGTCCCGCACGATCCGCTGCGCATGTACGTCATGAAAGAGCGTGCCTTGGCCCACGAAGTGGCTACGCCCCAAGACATCGAACAAATGCGTGCTCTATTACGTGAAGCCTTGGAAGCGGGTGCCGTGGGATTTAGTACAGGGCGCAGCGACAACCACCGCACCTCAGAAGGCAAAGAAACCCCTGCAGCAGAGGCCAGCCATGCCGAACTGACTGGTTTGGCCCAAGCCTTCCAAGGCTTATCACATGGTGTTGTGCAAATGGTGAGTGACTACAACCTGCTAAAGGGGCCTAGCGAATTTGAAGCCGAATTCGATTTGGTAGAAGCCATTGCAAAGGCCAGCGGCAAGTCCCTGTCGCTGACCTGGCTTCAACGTGACCCCGGAGGCGAGCAATATTTGCGTATTCAGGAACGCGTTGAAAAAGCGGTGACCAGCGGCTTACCCCTCTTTATGCAAACAGGTGCACGCGGCATTGGTGTGCTGAATGGCCTCGATGCCAGCTTCCATCCTTTCATGGGATTCCCCTCCTACAAAGAAGTAGCACACCTTCCTTTGGCTGAACGTGCTGCAGCGCTGCGCGACCCAGCCCGTAAAGCCCGCATCCTTTCAGAAAAATCTGAGCGACTGGCTGGCGATGGCAGTTCCATTCCGCCCTTGGTGGACATCTTGTTGGCCAAGATAGACATGATCAGTGGCCGCATGTTCCCGCTGGAAGCCAACTTGAACTACGAACCTTCTGTGATGGAAAGCTTCTTGGTTCGCGCCAAACAAAAAGGTGTCACACCCTTAGAGGTCATTTACGATCATTTAAGCGCTGGCCATGGTGAAGGCTTGATTTACTTCCCCATCTTCAATTACAACGAAGGCAACCTCGACACCGTACGCAAAATGATCGAACACCCCCGCGCCTTGAGTGGCTTGAGCGATGCCGGTGCCCACGTGGGCACGGTCTGCGATGCCAGTTTCACCACCTTCATGTTGACGCATTGGGTGCAAGGTCGTGGCAAAGACGCACTGCCACTGGAAACTGTGATTGAAATGTTGACGCGTCGCAACGCCAACTACTTAGGCCTCAAAGATCGCGGCGTGTTGGCGGTTGGCATGCGTGCAGACATCAACGCTATTGACCCTCAAAAGCTCAGCGTGGGTTTGCCTCAATTGGTTCGCGACTTACCCGCGGGTGGCAAACGCTTTTTGCAAAAGGCTGAGGGCTATGTGGCCACATGGGTTGCAGGTAAGCAGGTACAGCGCCATGGAAGGATCACCTCTGCGCGACCAGGACGTTTGGTACGCATGGCTTGAGCCAAAGATTCAAATCAATCTTTGCGCCAAGCTGGCAAAACCCAATTGTTCCAAATGGCCAGCGTGGCCAACAGTTCAATGCTTGGCAACAGGGTCGAACCCCAAGTTTCAAAACTGTTCATGATGCCACGACTTTAATGCACCTGTGACTCAATTGAGCTCCAAAACAGCCTGACTTCTTTGGGTTCACCCTAATGCCTGAAAGAAAAAAAGAGCGTAACTTGTGTTGGTTAGCAACTTTTTTGTTCCAACCCTAGTTGAGGAGTGAGTTATGTTTGCATTACCCCGTCGTCGTTTGTTGGCCACTGCCATGCTGGGCATCTTGGGTGTCTTGAGCACCCTGCCCGCTGCGGCTCAAAACTATCCCGTTCGCCCCATCACGCTCATCGTGCCTTGGGGTGCTGGAGGCGGCACCGATGCAACAGCTCGCATCATTGGAAGCCTGCTAGAAAAAGACTTGGGCCAACCCGTCAATGTGGTGAACCGCACTGGCGGTAGTGGTGTGGTGGGCCACGCCGCCATTGCTTCTGCACAGCCCGACGGCTACACCATCGGCTTGGCAACCGTCGAAATTGGCATGATGCATTGGCAAGGTCTAACCGATCTGACCAGCGCCTCATACACGCCCATTGGCTTGGTCAATGCCGACCCAGCGGGCGTTCAAGTGCGTGCCGATTCACCCTACAAAACAGTGAACGAACTGTTGGCAGCCATCAAGGCCAATCCTGGCAAATTCAAGGCATCCGGTACAGGACAAGGCGGCATTTGGCACTTGGCCATTGCGGGCCTTTTGCGCGACCAAAAAATTGACCCAGCGGCTTTGCCTTGGGTCCCCAGCAATGGCGCTGCCCCAGGCTTGCAAGACATGGTGGCGGGAGGTATTGAAGTTGCCCCCGTGTCATTGCCCGAAGCTCGCTCATTGATTGACTCTGGCAAAGTTAAAAGCCTGGCCATCATGAATGACAAACCCTCTGCCTTGTACCCCAATGTGCCCACCCTGAAGGCCGCCATTGGAAGTGATTGGACCATGGCCGCATGGCGCGGCATTGTGGCTCCCAAAGGTTTGCCCGCACCCGTGCGCGACAAATTGGCTGAAGCTGTGCGCAAAGTGGCCGCCAGCAAAGAGTACAACGACTTCATGGCCAGCCGCGGCTTTGGCGTGATCTATGCAGGACCCGACGATTTTGCCAAGTTCATGGTGAAGTCAAATACAGAATTGGGCGCCACCATGAAAGCAGTCGGCTTGGTCAAATAAGGCCATGAAAATTCATGACACGCTCTTTGGGCTTTTCTTTTTGGCATTGGGCACCTTGGTGCTCTATGCCGTCAAAGGCTTTCCAAACATACCGGGCCAACCTGTGGGCCCGGCACTTTTCCCAAGCTTAATTGCCACAGGTCTTTGCGTCACTGGTGTCTTACTGGTTTTCAAAGGTCTTCGAAATCGCACCCCCACAGCATGGTTCGCATGGGAGGACTGGGTACGTTCTCCAAGACATGTTCTAGCCTTGTTTGTGCTGCTTGGGTCCGTGGTTTTCTACATTGCATTTGCAAATACGCTGGGATTCTTTGCCACCAGTTTCATTATGTTGGTCGCATTGTTCAAGGCTCTTCGAGTCAATTGGCGACGAACCTTGATGGTGGCCGCGATCGCAACACTGCTTCTTCATTTTGCTTTCTACAAGCTTCTGCGCGTCCCCCTGCCATGGGGCGTTCTTACCCCTTGGGCCTGGTGAAATTATTCACATCGCTTATTCAGTCAGTCGCATGAATTAGGAACCTCTCTATGTGGACAGCCATCGTTCAAGCGTTCTCCATGGTCTTTGAGCCTTACACCCTCATGGTGATGGTGGCTGCCGCTTTTTATGGCCTTTTTGTGGGGGCAGTGCCCGGACTCACCGCCACCATGGCTACGGCCTTGTTGGTTCCTGTCACGTTTTTCATGCCGCCAATTCCTGCCATCGCGGCCATGGTCACGGCCACAGCCATGGCCATTTTTTCGGGTGATATTCCAGGATGCTTGTTGAGAATTCCAGGCACCCCAGCTTCGGCTGCCTACACCGACGAAGCTTTTGCCATGACCAAAAAAGGGCAAGCTGAAATGGCCTTGGGCGCTGGCTTGGTTTTCTCTGCCGTAGGAGGCTTGTTTGGTACTTTGGTGCTGATTTTGGCAGCCCCAGCACTGGCCGACTTTGCTTTGAATTTCAGTTCCTTTGAGTATTTTTGGTTGGTACTTCTGGGCCTCACTTGTGCCGTGTTCATCACCACTGATCAACCTCTCAAAGGCGTTGTGACCTTGCTGCTTGGTTTGTTGGTGGCCTGCGTGGGCCTTGGCAATCCAGCCGGGTTTCCCCGCTTCACTTTCGGCAATGCCGAGTTGACCGGTGGCATTGGCATGATCGCCATGATGATTGGCATGTTTGCCATTTCAGAGATCATTCGCTTTGTGGTCGATACCAGTCCGCCAGCCGAGTTGGTGGTTGAAAAAGTAGGCAGCGTCCTGTCGGGTCAGTGGGCCTTGGCTAAAAAATACCCCAAGCAAATTTTGCGCGGCAGCGTTTTGGGAACGGCTGTAGGCGCGTTGCCAGGCGCCGGTGCTGACATTGCAGCTTGGATGTCGTATGCCATGAGCAAGAAGTTTTCCAAAGAACCCGAAAAGTTTGGAACAGGCCATGTAGAGGGCATTGTCGAGTCGGGATCTGCCAACAACAGCGCGCTTGCGGGCGCATGGATTCCAGCGCTGGTGTTTGGCATTCCAGGCGACTCCATCACAGCCATTGTGATTGGCGTCTTGTACATGAAGAACATGAATCCAGGACCTGCACTGTTCACAACCAACCCTCAAAATATCTACGCGGTGTTTTTGCTGTTCATCATTGCCAACATCATCATGATTCCTCTGGGCATCTTGTGCATCAAAGTAGCCAAGCGAATTTTGTTGGTGCCTCGTGAAATATTGATGCCACTGATTTTGCTGTTTTGTGTGGTGGGTACCTTTGCCATCAACAACTCGATGTTTGAAGTGGGCATCATGTTGGTCGCCGGCATCTTGGCCTATATTTTGGAAGCCAACAAATTCCCGATTGCACCGGCTATTTTGGGCGTGGTTTTGGGAGGCATGTTGGAAGAAAACTTCATCACCTCCATGATCAAGTCGAACGGTGATTTGGCCGCGTTCTTCGCACGCCCCATTGCATTGGGCTTGGCAATGGTGTGTCTACTGGTTTGGACTTGGCCACTGGTGGCCAAGCTGCTGCTCAAATCACAAAAAAATCAAACCGCCTGAGGCACAGCCACATTGAATTTTTCTGCCCAAGGTACAAGGGTAGGCATGATGCTGGGATAAAGCTGCAAGCCCTGCAATTGGCTCTGTGCTTGGTGTTGCAGACCTCGCTCTCCCGGCAATCGAACCTTCTCACCCTGCCTTGCAGGTCTTGAATTGTGGCAGCGCTCAATCACATGATCCAACTGTCGCTCAAACGCTGACAAACCTGCAAACGCTTGAGGATCGATGATTTGCAAAAAGACTGTGGCGCCCCACCCCTCTGCAGGATCGGCTCGACCATGTCCCGCCAAACCACCTGTCATGGCCTCCACCATCAAACTGAGGCCGTAACCTTTATGGCCTGAGTCCATGCCGCCCAAAGGCAATATCGTGCCCTTGGGCTCGGCAAACAACACTGCCGGATCGGCACTGGCTTGGCCATGGCCGTCCATGACCCATGCAGCAGGTAGACACTTTTTCTCATTGAACAAACGATTGGTCATGCCGTTGGTCGTGGCCGAGGTTGAAACGTCGACCACGATGGCTTGCTTCGAGCTTGGAATACCAAAAGAAACAGGATTGGGCGTGAAGACGGGGTCTAAGCCGCCAAAGGGCGCAACACTGCTGGAGTTGGGGTCTGAGCAATGCAGTGCCATCAACATGCCAAGCTTCGTTGCACGCTGATGGTAGGCCGCAAGACAAGCAATGTGGTGGCTGCGTTTGATCACAACGGTGCAAGTGCCCTGCTGCTTAGCGCGTTCGATTGCCAGATCCATGGCACGCAATACAAGCCAAGGACCAGGCAATCGTTTGCCATCCCAAGTGATGGCAGCAGGAAAATCTGACACCACTTCTGGTTGGCCGTTTTGAGTCATTTTTCCAGAGGTCAGCTCCGTCAAATAAGGTGCCAACAAACCCAAACCGTGGGTTGTATGACCCAATAAATCACCTTCAACCAAGATATCTGCAACAGCTTGTGATTTCTCAGCGTCCAAGCCAGTGGCCGCCAGCAGCGATTTTGCAAAAAGACTTAATTCATTGACCCTGTATTTCAAACCAGTCTCCCCTTTTTTTATCGGACAAGCCTTCCTGGATGGTTGGCCTTCAGTGCCATATTAGCGATTTTTGCCATCTGAGCAAGGCTGCGCTTGGCAAGAGATAATCCAAGTGTTCTGACTGAGCACACTCGGCCTTGATTCAACGTCACTTGATTTAAAAATGCAAATTAACTCTCATCGCATGGACGGGGTCGACACCCCCATCATCCCCACCATTGCAGCTTTGGTCAGAAACAACCCGGGCACCATTTCCCTCGGGCAAGGTGTGGTCAATTACGGCCCACCCGCAGAAGCCATTGCAGCCCTGCCCGGCATGATGGGTGATGGCAGTTTGCACAAATACTTAGGTGTCAGCGGGCATCCTGGCTTGGTCGAAGCCATCCAAGCCAAATTGGCTCAAGAAAATCAAGTGCAACTGGGTTCCGACGCCATGCTGATGGTCACTGCGGGCAGCAACATGGCTTTTTTAAATTCAGTCCTGGCCGTGGCCGACCCAGGCGATGAATTTATCTTACCCATGCCGTTTTATTTCAACCAAGAAATGGCCATTCGGATGTGCGGCTGTGTACCTGTGCCCGTTCCCACCCATGCCGATTTCAGTTTGAACATCGAAGCCATGGCAGCGGCCATCACACCGCGCACGCGCGCTATTTTGACGGTATCCCCCAACAACCCAACCGGCGCCGTTTACTCAGAAGCATCGCTGCGAGCCATCAACGCCCTGTGCGCCCAACGTGGTCTTTATCACTTCAGTGACGAAGCCTACGAGTACTTTACCTATGAAGGTGTGAAGCACTTTTCGCCAGCCAGTATTCCGGGGGCCATGAAGCACACCTTGTCGTTTTACTCGATGTCCAAGAACTACGGCATGGCCAGTTGGCGTGTGGGCTATGTGGTGTTTCCAGCCAACTTATTTGATGCCATGAACAAGGTGCAAGACACCAACCTCATCTGTGCGCCCATGCCTTCTCAATTGTTGGCCCTGCAAGCATTGAAAAAAGGTCGCCCATGGGTTGAGCCCAAAGTGGCAGCCTTAAGCCACGTGCGACAAACGGTTTACCAAGCGCTAGAAGCTTTGGGTGACTTGGTGCAATTCCCAAAAACGCAAGGTGCGTTTTATGTGCTGATGAAACTACCTGGTTTGAAAGAAGGCATCGAGCCCATCGCCTTCAATCGCGCCATGACAGAGAAGTTCAAAGTGGCGTCCATTCCTGGCTTTGCATTTGGTCTGACGCAAACACACGAAGCCAACTACCAACGTTTGTCCTATGGTGCGTTGGAGGCAGCGAGTGTGGCTGAAGGTGTGCAGCGGTATGTGGCGGCTGTGCAAGATTGGTACAGCACTTACTGAGGCGCTTTCTGAGTTGCCTACTGAAGCCCACCCTTCAGCGCATCAGTCAGCGGCAAGGGCATGACTTCAATGCCCTCCTCCAGCAAGTCTTGCGTTTCTTCCGCCGAGGCTTGCCCACGGATGTTGCGCTCTTCTGATTCACCGTAGTGCATCTTGCGCGCTTCTTCTGCAAAGTTTTGACCGACGTCTTCGGTGTTGGCAATGACGTGCTTGACCATCTTCATCCAAGCTTCTTGCACCATTTCTGCCGCTTCAGGGTGAACCTGGGCTAGGCTTGAGGCCACAGCTTCTGGGGAGGGTACTGCAGACACTGCGGGCAAACCAGTCGAACCGCTATTTGGCGCGACAGAACCGGCTGCTGTAGACGACTCTTCTTTGGCTACCGACTTGGCCTGACGAGGTTCTTCTGCACCAAAATTCAAGCGCGGCGCAGAAGGCAACTTTCGCACTTCGGTATTGGCGCACAGGGGGCAAGCCACCAAATTTCTTTCGCGCTGCGATTGGTAATCGTCTTCTGAGCCAAACCAGCCTTCAAAGGTGTGCATGCCAGCGCACTGAAGGTTCAAGACTTTCATGCGGCATTCACCCAAGTTAAATCATGCTGACCTGACAAATAGTTTTGCAACCAAAACATGCCAGTGAGTGTTTTGCCGTCGGTCACTTCGCCCTTCAAGCAAGCTTGTTTCAAGGCCTCAGGGGTTTGCGTGATGACTTCCAAAAACTCGCCCGGGTCAAGCTGACGCTGACCTAAGCTTAAATCTTTGGCAAACCAAATTTCAATGAACTCGGTTGAATAAGAAATAACAGGGTGCATCACGCCTGCCTTCGCCCACTGCTTGGCGCTATAACCTGTCTCTTCAAACAGTTCACGTTGGGCACACTCAAGGGTTGATTCATTGGGGTCGAGCTTGCCGGCAGGAAACTCGAGCATCACTTGCTGCACGGGGTATCTGTATTGACGCTCCATCACCAACTGCAAGGGCTGGCCTGGCACTTCCAGCAAAGGAACGATCATGACCGCACCAGGATGAATGACATATTCACGCGAGGCCTGTGTGCCATCGGGCAACGCCACCGTATCGCGGAAAGCATGGAGAAAAGAACCCCTGAAGAGCTCCTGACTCTTCAGCTTGGATTCAATCAGATGTGAATCCATCTGATTGACCCTGCTCAATTGGCCAACATTTGGGTCACTGAGCTGGCGCACAATGACATCAATGCGCCCGGCACGATGCCCAACACCAAGACCAGCAGACCATTGAGAGACAGCACAATGCGGACATCGGTATCGGCTGTGACGGTGGTGGCTGTGACGGCTTCATCAAAGTACATCACTTTGACAACCCGCAGGTAGTAGAACGCGCCAATGAGTGACATGGCCACTGCAAACACGGCCAAGGCAATGTCGGCTGTGTGGCCTGAAGCAATCAAAGCTTGCAGCACAGACAACTTGGCATAGAAGCCCACCATGGGTGGAATGCCGGCCAAGGAGAACATGCAGATGGCCATCACGCCAGCGTACAAAGGACTGCGGTTGTTCAGCCCTGCCAAATCTGTAATTTCTTCACTCTCAAAACCTTGGCGAGCCAAGAGTAAGATGATGCCAAAAGTGGCCAAGGTGGTGAGCACATAACCCACGACATAGAACATGGCTGAGCTGTATGCGTTGGCGCCCATGGCGGCGTTGCCACTGACCACGCCCGACATCAGGCCAATCAAGACAAAGCCCATTTGGGCGATGGTGGAATAGGCCAACATGCGTTTGAGGTTGGTTTGCGCAATGGCAGCCAAGTTACCTACCAGCAACGAAGCAATGGCCAACAGCGCCAGCATTTGCTGCCAGTCGATGGCCATGGGCAACAGGCCTTCCACCAACAAACGAATGGCGATGGCAAAGGCGGCCAATTTAGGTGCACCTGCAATCATGAGTGTGGCCGCTGTAGGCGCACCTTGGTAAACGTCGGGCACCCACATGTGGAACGGCACCACGCCCAGCTTGAATGCCAAACCAGCCACCACGAACACCAAACCAAAGACCAACACTTGGTGCTTCACCTGGCCGCTGGCAATCACTTTGAAAACAGTGGCCAAATCCAGTGACCCCGTTGCACCGTACAACATGGACATGCCGTACAACAAGAAGCCTGAAGCCATGGCACCCAACACAAAGTACTTCATGGCCGCTTCTGTGGCTTGGGTGTTGTCGCGGCGCAATGCCACCAACGCATAGCTAGACAAGGTGAGCAGTTCAAGGCCGAGGTACAACACCAAGAAGTTTTGGCTGGAGATCATGACGCTCATGCCGAGCAATGCAAACACCGAGAGGCTGAAGAGTTCGCCACCGCGGAGCATGTCACGATCGCCCGCATAGGGACGCGCGTAAACCAGAGTGACCATGACAGCAATGGTGGAGAAGCACTTGAGCCAATGGCCCATGGGGTCGGACACGACCAGGCGTCCAAAACCATACAGGGTATGACCAGCATCGGCGTAGAAAGCATGTAGCAAGGCAACGCCACCCAAGGAGGCCAAGCTCAAAACGTAAGTCACTGTGCGCTTTGGGCTTGTCACCAGCAGGTCGACCAGCGCGATCACGCAGGCCATCACCAGCAACACGATTTCTGGATAGATCGTCATCCAGCTGGTTGAATCAATCATGTCTATTCTCTCTATTCATTAAGTTTCAGCTGATCACAAGCGATCAAGGCAATTTGGAAGCAGCCACGTGCTCCAACAAATTGGCCACAGAGACTTCCATCACATCGGTGAAAGGCTTTGGATACAAGCCCATGTACAAAACGGCGATGGCCAACAAAGCCATGACCGTGAATTCGCGGGCGTTGATGTCCGTCAACTCTTTGACATCGTCATTGGTCACAGGGCCGAGGTAAACACGCTTGAACATCCAGAGGGTGTAAGCCGCGCCAAAGATCAAGGCAGAGGCGGCCAACAAACCCACAACGAAGTCGTACTTGACTGCGCCGAGAATGACCATCCACTCACCCACAAAGCCTGCCGTGCCTGGCAAACCGCAGTTGGCCATGGCAAACAGCAACGCAAAGGCAGCAAACTTGGGCATGGTGTTGACCACTCCGCCATAGCTTGAAATTTCTCGCGAGTGAACGCGGTCGTACAACACACCAATCGACAAGAACATGGCCGCTGACACAAAGCCGTGTGCAATCATTTGCACCAAACCACCCGATACACCCAGCGGATTGAAGATGAAAAAGCCCAATGTCACAAAGCCCATGTGCGCCACAGAGGAGTAAGCCACCAGCTTCTTCATGTCTTGTTGAACCATGGCCACCAAACCCACATAGACCACAGCCACCAACGACAAAACAATCATGAAGGTGGCCCACTCACGCGAAGCGTCGGGGGCAATGGGCATAGAGAAACGCAAGAAACCGTAGGCACCCAGTTTCAACATGATGGCGGCCAACACTGCAGAACCCCCGGTGGGCGCTTCAACGTGTACATCAGGCAACCATGTGTGAACGGGCCACATGGGCACTTTGACGGCGAAGGCGGCAAAGAAGGCAAAGAACAAGAAGTTTTGCGCCGTGGCAGACAAAGGCAATTCATGCCACGTGGCAATGTCAAAGCTACCGCCTGATTGGATGTACAAATAGATCAAGGCAATCAAGGTGAGCAATGAGCCCAGCAGGGTGTACAAGAAAAACTTGAACGCCGCATAGATCTTGTTGGGTCCACCCCAGATGCCAATGATCAAGTACATTGGAATGAGCGTGGCTTCAAAGAACACATAGAACAACAAGCCATCCAATGCAGAGAACACGCCAATCATCAATCCGGACAGGATCAAGAAAGCGGCCATGTATTGGTTGACTTTGCGGGTAATGACTTCCCAGCCAGCAATCACAACGATGACGTTGATGAATGCCGTCAAAATGACAAACCACAAAGAAATACCGTCAACCCCTAAGTGGTAGTTGACATTGAAGCGCTCGATCCAAGAAAGCTTCTCAACAAACTGCATCTCGGCCGTGTCGAGTTGGAAGCCGCTGTACAAAGGCAGTGTGACCAAAAAGCTGACCACAGCACCGACCAAAGCCAACCAACGCACAGACTTCGCCTGTTCGTCACGTCCCAAAGCCAATAAAACAATGCCAAACGCGATAGGCGTCCAAATGGCAAGGCTCAACAATCCCATTTTGTAAATCCTTATTTGTTGAGCCAGACGAAATACGTCATGAGCAAAAAGATACCCAAGATCATCACCAGTGCGTAGTGATACAAATAGCCGGTTTGCAGCTTGCGAGTCCAGTTGGCAACCATGCCCACCAACTTCCACGAGCCGTTCACGACCAATCCGTCGATCAAGGTGCGATCGCCGATCTTCCAAAGCCCTGTGCCCAATGCGCGCGCGCCTCGTGCCTGGATGTTTTCATTGATCCAGTCCATGTAGTACTTGTTTTCCAAGATGACCACCAAGGGACGCAAGGCCCTTCCAATGGCAGCCGGCACCGCTGGATTGATCAAGTACATGTACCAAGACACCACCACACCCGCCAAAGCGAGCCAGAATGGTGCTGTAGAAACAGCGTGCATGGCCATGGCCACGGGACCATGGAACGCGGCGGCCAACTCTTTCATGGCATGGTGCTTCTCAGCATCAATAAAGATAGCGTCTTTGAAGAACTCGCCATACAGCATGGGATTGATGGTCATGTAACCAATGACCACCGATGGAATGGCCAACAAGATCAGGGGCACAGTGACCACCCAAGGTGATTCGTGCGGCTTGTTGTGGCCATGGTCATCATGATGTGCGTCATGGTGGGCATCATGGTGCGAGTCATCATGACCATGGTGCGCATCAGGGTTCTGGTCGTAGCGCTCTTTGCCATGGAACACCAAGAAGTACATGCGGAAAGAGTAGAAGGCAGTGACA
>JACCED011001053.1_pt1 | contig 12883 bp, 18 predicted proteins | sample 7455021 | NCBI WGS metagenome assembly JACCED01 (sample SAMN15323456, study PRJNA562643) | freshwater metagenome | isolation source: river surface water | place: USA:Blue River Watershed | collected 2017-08-19
CAGCGATGCGCCATCTGGATGCATGGTGGCAAGGGGAAACCAAGGACGGTGAGACAGGGCAGTCGCACTTGGCACACGCCATGTGTTGCTTGATGTTCCTGCAATGGTTGGAGAACAACCCGGAGAAAAACCCGCCCAACCTTCAGCGTCAGGTCGATGAACTTATGGGAAAGGAGTTTAAGTGAACTGCCCTAACTGCAACCACCGCAAGCTGACCATCTACGACAGCCGCCACACCCAAGAGACGGTGATGCGCAAGCGCCGTTGCTTGGCCTGTGAATATAGGTTCTATACGGTGGAGAACTACATGTCAGAAGAAGAACTGGAAGTACTACTAGAAGAAAGGAAGACCTATGCAAAGCAAGTTTTGCACGGCGTGTCAGATGACCAGACCGTTGGAGGGCGGGAAGGTACTAGCCTCGGGGAGAATCAAACGATGGAGTTGTCTGAACTGTTTGATGAAGAAGAGTCACAGTCCCTACGCGAGGACGGCATACAATGACACCCGAGGCAGCGGTAAAACAAAAAGTGCGGAGGCTACTTGATGCCTTACAAATCTACTATTTCTTCCCTCCTGCGAACGGCTATGGTAGGGCCGGTATCCCAGACGTCATCGGCTGCATCAACGGCAGGTTCGTTGCGATCGAGTGCAAGGCGGGCAAGAACAAAACAACGGCACTCCAAGACCGTGAACTTGCCCGTATACAGGATGCGGGGGGTTTTGCGTTCATAGCAAACGAACATAATCAACCCGAACTAAAGGAGAAACTGGAATGGTTGATTTCACAGAGTTCGCCAAGCGCATAGACGCGATGGATGACGAAGACAGGGAACACTTCCGCAACGTCATCAACGCGCTGTCTTACTGCTACACGCAGGAGAACACCAAGGGTATCGTAATCATCGACAACCCCAGCGGCGTGGTGGACACCATCACGATCAACTGTGATGACATGGAAGCGTACGACATGGCAAACTCAACGACGCAGTACCTTGAGTTTCTAAATACAAAAGACGCACCACCCAAGGAGCAGTTCAATTGATCTGGGCGCAGATACTACAAGGCTTTGACGTACAGGTAACGCCGGTCAAGAAAAGCGCAATGCCGACAACCCACAAGGTGTGCGTTGCCTGTAAAGAGAAGAAAGCCGTCGATGAGTTCTACCCTCGTGGAGAAGGCGGGGATAGACGCACCAGTAGGTGCAAGCCGTGTTACCAAATACAACAGAAAGAACAACGACAACGAAAAAGGAAAAGCAAATGTTCCATAAAATAAACCAAGACACGTACGCCCGCATATTCAAAGACTTGCTGGACGGCCCGATCTCAGCGCATGACGCTGTTGAATCCACAGGCATCCACATCACCACAGCACAAAACCTGTTCCGCTGCTTAAAGAAACACAAGGTTGTCCACATTGCGGCGTGGGATGTCGATACTAAAGGGCGCGATGCTACCCCTGTCTATGCGCTGGGTGGTGGTCGTGACAAAGCGCGGCGTAAGAAGTCAGCCGCAGAACGCCAGCGAGTATGCCGGGCTAAGAAGGCAGCACTTGCACTAGTCAACGGGGTGGCAGCATGAGTAAACCATATGAACGAGTGATGGTGCTCGACTTCGAGACGGCGTGGGGGCGGGCAGTCAAGCTGGGCTTCTCGTGTCAGACGATGGAGGAGTACTTGCGTGACCCGCGCTTCAAGGCGTGGGGGTTGTCTTGGAAGTGGCTTGGCGGCGAGGAACCCGCAGTATGGGTGACACGCAAGGACTTGCCCAAGTTCTTCGCATCGGTTGACTGGAGCAAAACCGCTGTCATGGCGCAGAACGCCGCTTTCGATGTGTCGATCATGGCGTGGCACTACGACGCACACCCGGCGTTTATCTTCGACACCTTGTCGATGGGTCGTGCGCTGCGCGGTGTGGAGGTAGGTAACAGCTTGGCTAAGCTTGCCGCCGATCTTGGTTTGCCGCCCAAGGGTGACGGGCTGTCGCCGTCCGAGAACATTCTGGATGAGTTGCCTGCGGATGTTGAGGCCATCCTTGCCGAGTACTGCTGTCACGATACATGGCTGTGCGAGCAGATTTTCTTTGGTCTTGGCGGGTTTAACTACCCCAAGAGCGAGCTGCGTCTGATCGACATGACGTTGAAGATGTACACACGCCCGATGCTAGAGCTTGATCGGGAAATGTTGGCTAGTGCTATTGATGAAGAAAGGGAAGCACGTGAAGCACTTCTGGCTAGGCTTGGTATTGACGATGCAGTCTTGTCTAGTAACCCTAAGTTTGCTGAGTTACTCCGTTCGCTGGGCGTTGAGCCGCCGCTTAAGAAAAGCAAAACGACGGGTAAGCAAACACTCGCACTGGCGAAGAACGACGCGTTGTTCCAAGCCCTCCTTAACGGTGAACGAGAAGATGTGGCACTACTATGCGAAGCACGACTGCGAACTAAGTCTACAATTGAGCGAACACGGGCGCAGCGTTTTCTTGACATCGCACACCGAGGTACCCTTCCAGTACCCCTTGCCTACTACGGAGCGCTCACAGGACGCTGGACGGCACTGAAGGGTAGTGCCATCAACATGCAGAACATGAAGCGCGGCAGCTTCCTACGCAAAGCGATCATGGCACCGGATGGCTACGTCATTGTGGCAGGCGACTTGTCGCAGATCGAACCGCGTGTGTTGGGCTGGCTGTCGGACTACGACGAACTGCTGGAGATTTTCAGATCAGGCCAAGATGCGTACTCGATGTTCGGTCGGCAGATGTTCAACATGCCAGACCTGACCAAGGAAACCCACCCAGACCTTCGCCAATCTGCAAAGTCGGCGCTTTTGGGTTGTGGCTACGGGCTGGGCTGGGCATCGTTCGCATCGCAGCTTATGGTCGGTTTCCTTGGCGCTCCTCCGGTGCGCTACGACACGGCGTTCGCCAAGAAGCTAGGGATCAACCGCGCCTACATCGAGAAGTTTCTGGAGTGGGATGACAATGTTGCAAAGTTGGAAGCGATCCCGCACACCTGTACCAAAAAGGAACTGTTGATCCATTGTGTAGCAGCCAAGAAGATCATCGACATCTACCGCGCCACGGCACACCCGGTAACTACCTTCTGGGAAATGTGTTCTGAACTGCTGGGTAGAAGTCTTTACGGCGGGGAGGAGATCAAGTATAAATGTCTAACCTTCCGCAAGGAAGAGATCGAGTTGCCCAACGGCATGAAGCTGAAGTACCCCAAGCTACGCATGAAGAAAGACGAGCGTGGCAGGCCGCAGTTCGTGTACGGGGATGACGAGATCAAGCTGTACGCTGGGAAGATCACCAACAACGTGACACAAGCCCTAGCGCGTATCGTGATGACTGACGGGATGATTCGTATATCGAAGCGTTACCCTGTGGTCGGAACCGTACACGATGAAAGCTGGGAGATCGTGCCCGAGCACGAAGCCGTCGAAGCCAAAGATTGGGTTTTGGCGCAGATGACTATGGAGCCGAAGTATATGCCCGGCGTACCACTGAACGCAGAAGTAGGTTTTCATAAACGATACGGCCTCGCCAAAGGCTGATAAGGAGAAGCATGAACAAAGCAAAAAAACCACTTGTCATACCCCGACGCATCCGCGTGGGCAAGCGCCAGTACTCTATCGACGTTGTGGAGACGCTGCTTAACCGCAGCGATATGGCGCGTGTGCACTATGACAAAAAGCGTATTGAGATCGGCAAGCGTAGCGGTACCACTGGCAGACGTTACGGTCGTAAAGAAATGCACGACTCGTTCTGGCACGAACTGGTGCACGCCATCCTGTACGACATGGACGAACACATCCTCAACGGTAACGAGCGATTCGTTACCGAGTTCGCCAAGCGCCTGTCCGAAGCTATTGACTCTGCGAGGTTTGAATAATGGGTGCCGACACTAAGTACTACGTGAAGATACCCGTTATTACGTACGACTGGGTTGAAACATACGCGCTGACTTCAGACGAAGCCAAAGAAAAATACCCCAGTGCGATAGCCGTACTGCACTGGTCGCAGTACGAAGCAGGAGAAGATGATGAGTAAAGTTGTATGGAGCCACAGCGCCCTGAAGGACTACGAGGGCTGCGCCAAGCGTTATCAAGAAGTTCGCGTTCTGAAGAACTACAAGTTCACCGAGACGGAGGCCACGCGCTACGGGACTGAACTGCACCTTGCCGCCGAAGAGTACATCCGAGACGGTAAGGAGCTACCGCCGCAGTTCGAGTTCATCAAGCCTACCTTGGATGCGCTCAACAAGAAGCCCGGCCGCAAGCTGTGCGAGTACCAGATGGCGCTGGACGCAGACCTGAATCCTTGTGACTGGAAGGCTAAAGAAGTCTGGGTTCGGGGTATTGCAGACTTGTTGATAGTAGAAGACGACAACCTGACGGCATGGGTGGTCGATTACAAAACTGGCAATAACAAATACCCAGACCGGGAGCAGTTAAAGCTGATGGCCATGATGGTCTTTGCCCACTTCCCGCACGTACGCAAGGTCAACGCGGCGTTGCTCTTCGTGGTCAAAAACGATATGGTTCAGTACAGCATGGAACGCTATGAAGCAGAGCCAGCATGGTGGGATTATCGGGCGCGTATCGCCCGCATCGAGCAGGCGCACGCAACAGGCGTATGGAACCCAAGACCGTCGCCGCTGTGTCCGTGGTGTCCGGTCACAACGTGTTTGAATCATCCAAGGAACTGAAATGACTAAGCCCCGCAATTACGCAAAAGAGTATTCCGACTTTCACGGCAAGCCCGAGCAAATCAAGAAGCGTGCTGCGCGGGTCAAAGCCCGCCGCATCATGGAGAAGGAAGGCGCTGTCACCAAAGGCGACGGGCGCGATGTCGATCACAAAGTACCGCTGCGTAAAGGCGGGTCTACCGAACGCAGCAACCTGCGCGTGCGCAGCGTTAAAGCAAACAGAGGGGATAAGAAATGAAGTTTGAAGATTGGTGGATAACTATTACGCCCGTGGAACGCCGCGTCATTGGTGCGGGCGTAGGTAAGTTTGTGTGGGACTCGGCATACAAGGCCGCGCTGGAAGCAGTACAAAAACAACAGGAGAAGCAAAATGCAGATCATCGAGGACAAGGCGCTGCTGTTCCGGACGCGCAATCCGAGTAAGTACCAAGTCATTCCAAAACACAAGATCGTTAATTCGTTTGATGACGGTAGTGCAGAGGTTGCGGTTTACTGGGGGCTTGATGAAGCGCGTGTACTCAAGAATCTGGGTGTCAAAGACGTACCATCGCCAATCACTCGTCGCTATGCGTGGCCCGGTAAGTTCAAGCCGATGGCACACCAGATTGAAACGGCAGCGTTTCTTACGCTACATAAAAAAGCGTTTGTCTTCTCTGAACCCGGTACAGGCAAGACCCTTTCAGCGCTATGGGCCGCAGACTACTTGATGCAGAGAGGCGATGTGAGGCGCTGTCTAATTCTGTGCCCTCTGTCGATTATGCACAGCGCATGGATGAACGACTTGAACAGCAGCGTCATTCATCGCTCTGCCATTGTGGCGCACCACTACCAAGCTGGTCGGCGTATTGAGATGGTGCAGCAAAACTACGAGTTCGTTATCGCCAACTACGACGGGCTGAATCTGATCGCGGACGAAATCAACAACGACGGCAGGTTTGATCTGGTGATCGTGGACGAAGCCAATGCGTACAAGACCGTGACCACCAAGCGGTGGAAAGCTTTGAAGAGCATCCTGCGCCCAGACAGCTATCTGTGGATGATGACGGGAACACCTGCCTCGCAGTCGCCTGTTGATGCGTACGGTCTGGCTAAGCTGGTCAACCCCGAAGGTGTGCCGAAGTTCTTCACTGGGTGGCGCGACAAAGTGATGAACAAGGTAACGATGTTCAAGTGGTCGCCGAAAAGCAGCGCAGCGCAGGATGTTCATGATGCCTTGCAGCCAGCGATTCGATTCACTAAGGAGCAGTGCCTCGACCTGCCGCCGGTTACTACCCTGACGCGTGAAGTACCGCTGACTCCGCAACAGGCCAAGTACTACAACCTGTTGAAAGACCGCATGATGGTGCAGGCAGCAGGCGAGACGATCACCGCTGTGAACGCTGCTGCGGGTGTTTCGAAGCTGTTGCAGATTTCGTGCGGCGCTGCCTACACGGATGACAAGGAGGTTGTTGAGTTCGACGCTGCACCGCGCCTGAGTGTGTTGGAAGAAATCTTGGACGAGACATCGCGCAAGGTCATCGTCTTCGCGCTTTTCCGATCGACCATCGACACAATACTGACGCACCTAGCCAAGAACAACATCACGGCTGACACCATTCACGGTGACGTGTCGCCCAACAAACGCGCAGAAATCATTCGCCGTTTCCAGCAGGAAAAAGACCCACGGGTTCTGGTCATGCAGCCGCAAGCTACAGCGCACGGCATCACGCTGACTGCCGCCGATACGGTGGTGTTCTACGGCCCTTTGATGTCTGTTGAGCAATACATTCAGTGTATCGCCCGCGCCGACCGTAAAGGCCAGAACTCCGACAAAGTCACGGTTTTCCACATTCAGGGCAGCCCCATCGAGAAGAAAATGTTCAAGGCGTTGGAAGGCAAGGTATCCGATAACGGATTGCTAACTGACATGTTCACAACAGAAATTCGTGCATAAAGGGGGTTGCAAACGAAACTAAACCGCAGTAATCTGTCTAACCCTTGACAAGAAACACACAAAAACAGGAGAAGCAAATGTCAGACGATCTTGTTCCTATGGACAAGCTTGCGCGTATCTACCGCAAGATCAAGTCCGAGATCGACCGACTCACGCAGGAGTACGACACCAAGCTGGAAGAACTCAAGGCGCAGCAAGATGAAGTTCGCTTCGCCATGAAAGACCAGATGAAGGCGCTCGGCGTGAAGTCCGTCAATACCACCTTCGGTACCGTGTCGATGGTTACGAAGACGCGCTACAACACGCAGGACTGGGACTCGTTCAAGAAGTTCATCCTTGAGAACGACGTTGTAGACCTGCTGGAGAAGCGCATCGCACAAACCAACATGGCGCGATTCCTCGAAGAGAATCCGGGGCTTGTACCGCCCGGTCTGAACTCCACCACCGAGTTCGAAATCCGCGTCACCAAACCTTCCAAATAAGGAGAAGCAGCAATGGAGAAACCAACCATAGCTGGCTACCGTCAGCTAAGCGAACAAGAGATTGCAGCGATCAACGAGATCAAAGCGATCGCCGCTGAAGTTCAAGCACTGATCTTCAGCATCCAGAATCGACCGGCAGTAACGCATGACGCACGTTGGATTGCAATCGCCGTAACCGATCTGCAGAAAGGGTTTATGTCCTTGACCCGCGCAGTAGCACAACCCTCAAACTTTTAAGAGACTACCCATGAGCAACGTAACGCTATTTAATCCCGCCGAAGTTCCCGCATTCGCCCGCAACAATGAACTGTCTGATACCGCTAAAGCCCTGACGGGTGGCGGTGCAGGCGCTGGTATCAAACGTGTCAGCATCAAGGGCGGTGTGTTCCGTCTGGTCGCTAGCGGCAAAGAAGTCGCGTCGATTGATGATCGCCATCTGGATGTCATCATCGTCAAGGCCGCCCCGAAAGTCAGCCGTGTGTTCTACATGGGCAAGTACGACAAGGACGCGCAAGCTAGCGCGCCTGACTGCTGGTCGAATGATGGCGAGAAGCCGGATGCCGCAGCGCAGAACCCGCAAGCCACCACCTGCATGTCGTGCCCGCAGAACATCGCAGGCTCCGGTCAAGGTAACTCCCGCGCTTGCCGCTACCAGCAACGTCTGGCTGTGGTGCTGGCTAACAACCCTGATGGCGACGTGCTGCAACTGACGCTGCCTGCGACATCGGTGTTTGGTAAGGAAGACGGCGACAAGCGCCCGCTGCAAGCCTTCGCACGTTATCTGGCTGTGCAGTCCCCACCGATCAACCCGGAACAGATCGTCACCCGCATGCGCTTCGATACCAAGGCTGAAAGCCCGAAGCTGTTCTTCCAACCGATGCGCTGGCTGACCGACGAAGAGTACGCAATCGTGCAACAGCAAGCTACTACCGCTGATGCACAGCGTGCCATCGTCATGACCGTCGCTGCTGCGGATGGTGTATCCAAAAGCCCCGCCGGGATTCCGGCGCTGGCAGGTAAGCCACCCGTTATTCAGTCCGAAGACACCACCGCCGTCGAGGAAGAAGAAGCCCCGGCACCAAAAGCCAAAGCCAAGAAAGCTAAAGCCGAGGTAGTCGAGGACGAAGACGCTGAGCCGGAAGTTCGCAAGACCGCCGAGAAGCCGTCGGCTGTGCCGGAGAAAAAGTCGAAGCTGGCAGACATCGTGTCTGACTGGGACGACGAGTAAGGTTAATGGGGGAAATCTACTACGGCAGCATTTTGACTAACCCTCTTGCTTGTCTGAACTGTCGTAGCGGAAAGTACCCCACCTATACGCGGGCGTAGCTCAGTTGGTAGAGCGTCTGCCTTCCAAGCAGAATGTCGTCAGTTCGAACCTGATCGCCCGCTCCATAAGGAGAAGCAATGAAACACTTCTTGTTAATACTGGTTGCCGTTGTATGCGGTTATGGTTTCTGGCAGTTCGCAGATCGCCGTGCTCGCGCAGAGGCGACCCGTGTAATAACGAAGCACACCCTGCGGCTGGGGGCGCTCATACTGGTGCTCATCCTGCTGCTACTGGCAGCGACACAGTTGCCGTCTACAAACATAATTTAAGGAGAAGTAAATGAAGAAGTTTGCACTGGTGGCGCTTGCTACGTCACTTACCGCTTGCACCCAGATCGACACCGGCAACATCGGTGTGGAGTCCACCCTTGGCCAAGTCAAGAAAGAAACGATGCCGCCGGGCGTGTACTTCACGATGTTCAAGCGCATCACCGAAGTCAGCGCCAAGGAACTCGGCCTGTCGCTGCAAGACATGAAGCCGCAGACCAAAGACAAGATCACACTGGCTGATCTCGACATCGACATCTTTTACCAGATCGACCCGAGCAAAGCCGCCGACATCATCACGCGCTGGCCGGGTGATATGGTCGAGTACCGCAACGAAGAAGGTATGCGCGTTGGTAACAACTACGTTACCCGCCAAGCCCGCGAAACCATCTACAACGTCATTAGTCAGTACGGTTCCGACACCGTGCACCTTGAGCGCACAGCTATTGCAGCCAAGATTGTTGATCTGCTGCAGAGAGACCTCGACGCATCTGTGGGTAAAGGGTGGTTCTTCGTGCGCAGCGCCAACGTGCGCAACCTCGTGACTGACCCGGCGCTGGAGCAAGCCATCAAAGACTCTGCGAACCGTAACTTCCAGATCGCGGCCAAGCAGAAGGAAGTTGAGCTTGCCAAGGCCGAAGCCGAGCGCAAGCGTGTCGAAGCGCAAGGTGAAGCTGATGCCATCCGTATCAAGTCGCAGGCCATCTCGTCGGCAGGCGGCAAGGACTACGTGGAGTTGAAGGCCATCGAGAAGTGGGACGGCAAGCTGCCTACCGCAACTGGCGGCGTAACGCCGTTCATCAGCCTGAAGTAAAGAACTAGCCAAGCGGTGGGTGGCGCTAATAACTACCGCAGCGGGGGCTGGAGCGTCCTTTCATACATTTCCTAGCTGCAGTGACCCCGCACTTCTAACTAAACGAAACCCTATGGCCTATTCACAAAAAATCATAGATGCCGTCGCAGCAGCGCAGAAGACTCCGGGCAATCAGCTCGGGCGCTGGGCTATCTATCTTGACTTTCCTGTGACAAAAATATCGCAAGCCTTGGGCGTGACGCGCCAGACGGTATACAACTGGATGACGGGTGAGACCGAAGTCTTTGTTGGCTACCAAGAGCGTGTAGAACTTATGCTGAAGGTAATGCAATCATCTAAAACTGCGGACGAAGCGTGGAGAAAAATATGCGAAGTGTACAACCTAGAAGCCTGACAACGGACGAACTTGTTAAGCACGCCGACATGATGCTAATGCGCGGTGGCTTGCCCGAGGAATGGCAGCGCGAAATACTGATCCGTCTGGAAAGCCTGATCGACGGCACCGCAATCAAAGCACACGACCCGCGCCAACTGAACCTGTTCTAAAGGACTCCTATGAACCCGCTTGATTTCATGGCGGCGGTTCTACCACCACCGGGTAACGGTTATTACTGTGTGGCAGAACTCACAACAAAAAAGAAAGAGCACCAGTACAAGGAGACGCTTGAGGAACTTGAACCCGTCATAGAAAACTTTCGCCTGCTCGGGCACGACATCTATTTCGCGCTGGGTACGTTCACCGAGTCCGGCAGTCGCGTTGCGCCTAACGTCCAAGCAATCAAGTGTATTGCCGTTGACGTTGACTGCAACCACACGAAAGACCTGCCAGACGCTGACGGCGCGGTAAAGAAGAAAGCATACCCATCACCCAAGGCCGGGTTCGAAGCCATCCAGAAGTTCGCGGATGAAGTCGGGCTGTCGGGGCTGGGTCAGCCTTGGTTCGTCCATTCAGGCGGTGGGGTACACGCATACTGGCCGCTGACGGAGGCGCTGCCGATCTCGGAATGGAAACCTGTGGCTGAGCGTTTCAAGCGCTTGTGCTTCGTCAAGGGTTTGCAGATCGACCCGAATGTCACGGGCGATGCGGCGCGTGTCTTGCGTGTTCCGGGAACGGTCAACAACGGCGTCAAAGGCGCGCGTAAGGTTCGCCAGCAGACCAACGTGAAGTTCATGAACGAGGGCGACGTCTTCAACTTCGATGACATCAAAGCGTTGGTGGATAAGGAACTGGTCGGCACAGCGTACGAAGCCAAACCCCTGCCACCGGCTAACGTCATCGAGCTTCCCGGCCAGCGCCCCAGCCTGCCCGCCACCAGCGGCACAACGGTCAAGCTGTTTGAGAACACGGTCACGAAGTTCCGCACTATCGTTGAGAAGACGAAGGCCGGTACGGGCTGCGGCCAACTCGCACACTACATCGAAAACGCGGCCGAGGATGGCATGGAGCCGTTGTGGCGTGGCCTGCTGTCGATAGCCCAGAAGTGCGAGGAAGCGCCCAAGGCTGTGGTCTGGCTGTCCCAGATGCACCCCTACGACGAAGACCGCATGAACCAGAAGCTGCGGGAGATCAAGGGGCCATACCCCTGCGTCAAGTTCGACGGCGAGAACCCCGGCATCTGCCCGTCCTGCACCCATTGGGGCAAGATCACCAACCCCTTGGCGCTGGGTCGCGAGTACGCTGTTGAAGTTGCCGAGAAGGAAATAGAACTCACGGTCGAGAACCAAGCGCGGAAGGTGCTGCGCCCGGAACCACCCCGTGGTTACGCGTATGGTGCGCAAGGCGGCGTTTTCATCGAGAAGGAAGACGAGGATGCAGACGGCAACAAGATCAAGCGCCAGATCATGCTCATCCCCTACGACCTGTTCCCTATGGACATCATGAGCCGCAACGACGAACACCTCGTGCACATGATCGCCATCAGAAACGGGCAGCCTATAGACATCACCATACCGCAGAAGTCTATTGTTAGCAAAGATGAAACGATGAAGCATCTGGCTAACCACAACGTGCTGGCGTCATTCGGCGCAGGCAACGACAAGAACCTGTACGACTACGTGCGCGCTTGCGTCGAGAAGGCCAGCGTCGAGAAAGCGCCAATCAAGGTGCCGACCAGCTACGGCTGGCAGGACGACGACACGATGGTGTTCGCTGGCAAGATCTACACGGCGCAGGGGAACTTCTCGGTACCTATGCCGGGACTGGAGAACATCGTGGCCAACACGCAGCCTACCGGTTCGCTGGAGGCGTGGCGTGAGTTCGTCAACCTGCTCATCCGCAAGAAGCTGTGGAAGCACATAGCCATCCTGCTGGCCGGTGCCGGGTCGCCTTTGATGCGCTTCACAGGTATCTACGGCCTGACCTACCACTGCGGTTCGACCTATTCCGGCACGGGCAAGTCGCTGGCGCTGGACGCAGCAGCGTCGATCTGGGGGCACCCGGTTCACTACCGCACCGGCAAGGGCACGTCGCCGGTGGCTATGCAGCAGCGTCTGGGTTTGCTGAACAGCTTCTCGCTGATTACGGACGAGATCACCAGCAAAAACCGCAAGGACTTCGAGTGGTTCGCAGCACACGCGCTGGATATGACCGAAGGCCGGGGCAAGGAGCGTATGGAGTCCGGCTCCAACAAGGAACGGATGAACCTGTCTACGTGGATGTCCAACGCCATCATGTCTTCCAACACGCACGTGGTGGACTACTTCACAGGGGCACAGGTTCATGCTGCCGAGGGCGAACTACGGCGGGTGCTGGAGTTCATCATGAACGACGTTCTTACATGGGAGCCGCATGAGATTGAGATCATTAAGTCGCTACAGCGCAACTACGCCGTCGCTGGTCACGCGTTTGTGGAATTCATGGTGCGTAACGTCGAGATGCTTAAGACGTTTGTTCCGCAAGTAGTGCAGCAGATGTACAAGTACTTCGGTGCCAGCAACGACGAGCGCTTCTGGATGGCGGGCATCGGCGCTAACATCGCCGCGTGTATCCTGTTCAGCGACCAGCATGCAGGTATCGTCAACATCCCTATCGACCCGGTGTTGGAGACGTACAAAGAAGCTATCCTGTACATGCGCTCCAGTATCAAGGCCGGTAGCCGCACCGCAGAAGACGTGCTGAACAACTTCACGCGGGAGTACTATGGCAACTTCATCATCGTGAAGTTCAACGCGGTGGATGGCGTTCTGGCTGAACTGGGTAACGGCGGGGCAATCGACGCATCGACCACCCGCTCAAACATCATGGGGCGTATCGAACACGGCGTGACGGTGGGCTGTGTGGACTACTACATCGAGGAACGATTACTGAAAGCCTTCTGCTCGACGATGAGCTTCGGCTATGCAGACTTCAAGCG
>JACCED011216159.1_pt1 | contig 12882 bp, 23 predicted proteins | sample 7455021 | NCBI WGS metagenome assembly JACCED01 (sample SAMN15323456, study PRJNA562643) | freshwater metagenome | isolation source: river surface water | place: USA:Blue River Watershed | collected 2017-08-19
GTAGTCTTGGACAACGATTTTGCGGTAGTAAGAAGTGCCACCGATTTGAATAGAGCCAAACGGTGCTAGGTGAGCTCGACTATCATTACGCCAGTTTCGCAACTGGTTGAGTGTGAAATGGGTTGCCTCAGCAACTTCTTTGGCGGTCATAAGTTCGCCGTAAATGGGGTGAAACATAGGTTTTGCCTCTCTTTTTCGTGTTGAGCAGGTTATCTTACCTAACCTGCTAAATAACAGTTTATTGTGTGTTTTGTTCGTGTCAAGTGTTTTAGGGTCAAAAAAAGGGGTGTTTTTGCCCTTTATTTTCCTATTTTTGCCATTTTGAAATCGTTTAACCTAAGAAGAAAAAAAAAATCTACTAAATGATGTTTTAGCCGTATAGTAAGTTTCTTTTGGTTTCCTATGGAATGCGACTCAGATTTTGAGTGAAAACTTTGCGTGATACGACGGTCGGGCGTGTTGCGTTTGCGTTGTCTTCATCAATGATTGGGCAACGGTGATAGTCATACTGCCAATACAACATAGACTGCCCACAGTCATAGCAAAGACGCATTTCGTCTTGATCGTCATTCATTACGATGCCTCTTCCATTCGGACAGTCTTCGGTTCGACGATAAAAGGCGAGTGAGCCTTGACGTCAAGCCAGTTAGAAAACTCACGCTCATAACAAACATCAGATACCTCGCCGTGAACAACAGCGTGGCGATAGATAGTAATGTTTTGGTCGCAATAAGCACATTTTGCTAGGTGCGTAGGTTGGCTCATTTTGTATCCCTTCTTGGTGCCAGATTATTGTGCTGTTTCGGTTTCGTCTGTCGGCGTTGAAAGCCTCCATTCTAGGGTTTCTAGGGTGTTCTCATCGAAATCACCCGTAGAACGCATCTCCGCAATCGTGTCTAGAACATCGCTAACGAACTGTTCGTATTGCTTACTCATTTTTGTAGCCTCTCTTGGTTGAATGAATGGTTTGATTTTGTCTAGTGCGTCAAGGTAGCCCTCGATGTAGTCGAGTTCTTCACGGGTGTTCACATCGTCTTCGGGGTCTTCACCTTCGCAACCGCTAAGCCAGTTGTAAAGCGAATACTGGCGGTCGGTGGCTTGCGTGTGTAGCCGTTCCCACGCCTCGACAGGTGAAACAGTTTCATAGGTTGTAGTAATGAAAAACTTGTTGCTCATTTTGTAGCCTTTCTAATGGTGTCGCATAGTGTCCACGAATAGGACATCTGGCAAGTTTGGCAACGGTTGCGGTGCTCTTCAATCTGGGCTGGTGTCATTGGTGAACCGTCCTTAGTTGTCGGGATTAGTGTCTTCAACAGTCCATCCCTCGTCTAGGTGCTCAGGGCAACCACAGCAAGCAAGGCACGCCTCACGATCGCTAGGGCAAGCAAACAGGTCTAGGTTAGATTGGTCGCAAGCAACGCATTTTAGAGTGTCTTCGGTTTGGTTGGCGGTCATTTTGTAGCCTTTCTTGGTTAGCGGTAAAAATCGTTTTGGATAGGTTCGGAAAACCAATACCCACAATCTGGGCATTCCGTCCGATGCGTGCTAGGGAAGAAAACAGCATCGCAAAACATACAACAGGCGGGCATTAGTCTTCATCTCCGTCTTCGTTCCAACAGGTGTCGCAAAGATACGGTTCGCCGTCTTGGTCAAGTAAAACCGTTTCGCTAGATTGATTACAGCGTGGACACTTGTTCATTAGTCTTCGTCCTCTTCTGGCATAAAAATACCCCATTCGGCTAGTTGGTATTCGGCATTGTTCTCTGGGAACCCTGCCGTAATCAAAGCGTCAAAGGTTGCCTCAAAAAGGTTATCGGCGATGACATAAAGGTCATAACGGACATCAAAATCCTCGCCCGTCCATTTGCTAACCTCAACCCCCCAACCTTGTAGGCGGTTGTCTACGGTCATTTGCCAAGTATCGTTGGCGGTTGTGTAAACGGTCATTAGTTGGCGTCCTCTTCTGCTAGGTCGTATTTTTTGTCTTGCTCTACTAAGTTGGCTAGGTCATCAAAAATCTCAACCGACATAGTTTCCAAAGCGTCATCGAGTGCTACCTCGATTTCGGATGCGAAGGTTTCCCATTCCCTGTCGGTAAGGTTGCGTCCGAACCAACCTTCTATGTTTTTTCGCTCTACGGTGAAATCTACCTTGTTTTCTAGTGCCATTAGTTTTCTTCCTCTTCTGCTAGGCGTGCCTCTTCTGCCAAAACATCGGCATAAACACGGCGGTAAGCGTCTTGATAGTAAGCGTAGAGATCGATTGCCATTAGTCCGATAATGCTAGTCTCACCTTCGTCATAGCCGCCCAGTTCTTGCCAACTGTCATTGAAATCGTTAGGCATCTCTTGCCAGTCCTGAATAATCTCGTTGTTGTAAACAGGGACGGCACTATCCGCCATTTCGGTAAGGCGGTCATAGATAAAGTCCTCGTTAGCATCCTTCAACCATTCCCAAGAGTCTAGGATTTGGTTTCGAATGTCTTTGTCGTTCATACGCATTTTTAGAGCCTTTCTTGTTGGTTGGTTTGTTGCTAATAGAAACGCTATCAGACTAAACGACTAAATCATTCACGTTTGTTCAGATAGTAAGTATCGCAATTTCTGATAGTTAGTTAGCCTTGTTTTCGTGGCAAGTGTGCTAAGGCGATGTCAAGGCGTGTTTAGGCGGTGTCAAAGTGTAAGGCTAGCCAATCCTGCCCACACTTTCACATTTTTTCGAAATCACCGCTAGCAAGGCTTGTCTAGCATTGTGGCGAGCGTGGCAAGCAAAGCAAGCAACAAGAGCGTGGCAAGCGGGGCTTAGGCGTGGCAAGGCACAAGGCACAACATACATTCCAGCCGTCCCCTTCTATCCGGAGGATAAAAAAATCCCTGCCAGCCTCAGGGGGTTGAGGCCGGCAGGGATAGCCGGGAGGGGTTACGAGCGATACTCTGCCCTGATTTCTTTTTCAAGCATGTCGCTTGAAGGGCTGTCTAGGGTGCTACCGGTGAGGAGAATGTAAGCATGACGCATGCCGTCGATGAAACCCTCCTCGTATTTGCGGTCAAGGGTTGCCTCGAAGTCATCGAAGCCTGACTTCTCCTCACGTAGGATTGCGTCTGCGAATGCTGAGTTGCTGTCTGCGAGTGATTTGAAAAATTCGTCGATGTTTAGAATGTTCATGGTCGTTGCCTTTCTTGGTTGAGGGTGAGCCTTTTAGTGCCATGCTCAGGGCTGAGGGGTTAAAAGTGCTTGCGGAGAATGTCCATTAGGTCTTCCGGGTTAGCCTCACCGGTAGGCCAGTCACGGACAACGTGGCCATTCGGAAGTTCATACTGTTGAACGGCGGTGACGTCAATGCCATAGGTCTTGATGAACGCTAGAGCGTCCACGTCCTCCTCCAAGTAAACATCGCCAGCAAAGTTACTGCCCATTAGGTTCACGTAAGAATACTGCGAGGCAAAGTTCATCGCCTCCGGGAAGCCATGCTCCTCGTCAAGTGACACGACTAGCCAAGCGTGGCTAGCGTCATAAGCGAAAGCAAGGACGGCCTGCTGTGCGCGGGTGGTGGTTGCGGTCATGATGTGCTCCTTTGGTCGGGTAGCCCTGCGGGTGCCGGGCTATGTAATAACTCTATCGACCAGGGTGCTAAATGCTTCATCATTGTTAGCAATACTAGGTATCGTGTTTGCTTATACCTCGCAAGGCCTATCCCCTAGGGGGGGGGTATAGCCTGCCTCGCTTGCGATGCTCTTGTGGCAGGCATTGACAGCGCAACCATGTTGTGAAGGCGATTCCAGCCGTCCCCTATAGTTAGCACTCCCCCTCCAAATTTCACATTTTCAACACCTGTCTATCATTGATGCTATTATTGCAACATGGCTCGTATTGCAGATCACCCTTTGAGGCTTGCTAGGATTACGGCAGGCTTTAGTCAGAATCAGTTGGCTCAGCGTGCTGGCGTTCATCGCAGCGCCCTCACGGCTATTGAGGATGGGCGCACTAAGCGTCCTAGCCCAGCCTTATTGCAAACTATTGCGGGCATCCTCGATGTGCCGCCTGCTTATCTTGAGAGTGAGATTGAGAAGTGGTTGAAGAATCCTTCTGTTGCAAGTTTGACACCTGCGGCAAAGAACCTGTTGGAGGTGCCTCCGTACGTTTTAAGCCAGTATTACCCGTCTTTCTCCCTGTGGCGGAAAGAGTTGGCGAAGACGCCGACTGCGTTTGCGAGCATGTTGAGGTTGAATCCTGCGACTGTGAGGGATTACGAGTCGGGGAAGACGGTTAGTATGCCTGATGTTTTGTCGGGTAAGTTGTTGACGATTTTGGGTGTTTCGCCGGAGTATTTGGTTGAGCTTGAAGGGTTGCCGAGGGGCTAATGGCTGAGTTTCCGTTTTGTAAGTGTATTAATGTGCATGGTCGTCGTTGTGGCCGTAAGGTTTGTGCGGGCGTTGAGGTGAAGAAAGATGGAGCTAAATAGACCTGTTCACTGGAATTGTCTTGCGGTATCAGCTATAATGAAAACATGAGTAGACAAGCAGAAAACCTGAGCGGAAAGCGGTTTACCCGCCTAACTGTGCTTAATCGCGTTAATGACAAGGGCAATCCTAGATGGGCGGCTTTATGCGATTGCGGGAATACAATAACGGCGTTTGCTCATAATCTTAGGGCTGGTAAGACGAAAAGCTGTGGCTGCTATAGGACTGGCCCATCTTCTTGGAAAGCGGTTGAAAAAGTAATAAATAAAGATGGATATGTCTTTTTAAGAATTCCAGAGCATCCTAGAGCGAACAAACATACCGGTAGAGTTCGAGAGCATATCGTAGTGATGGAACAGAAAATAGGTAGAAGCCTTTTGCCCGGCGAAGAGGTGCATCACCTAAATGCTAATAGGTCGGATAATCGACCAGAAAATTTAGAGTTGTGGAATAAAAGCCATCCAGCAGGAGCAAGAGTAGAGGATCAGATAAAATGGGCAATTCAGATTTTGCAAACGTACAGGCCGGATCTGCTGTCCAGCACGACCCAGTAAATTCACCGAAGCACTATCAAAGCCATCCGTCTGGAATAGAGACAATCCAGATAACTGAGCATATGGGATTCTCTTTGGGTAACGTGATCAAGTACGTCCTGCGCGCGCCGTATAAAGGCAAGCAGTTAGAAGATTTGAAAAAAGCGCAGTGGTATTTAGCGCGCGAGATCGAAAGGATCGAAAGTGGACGCGAATAAGTTTGAGTCTCGTCTTGATGCGCCGAGGAAAACTAAGGAGCAGGCTTTATTTGAGGCTGTGTTGGCTGCTGCTATTGCTGCTGACCGTCAGGGGCTTTTTTTGGAGACTCAGGTTCTTTTAGATCAGGATGCGAGCCTGTCTAAGGAGGATGTGGAGCTTGTTTGGGGGTCTAGTAAGTTTCAGCGTGCTTTAGCTGATCGTGGTATTAAGACGACGCAGAACCCTAATTTGACGCTTAGGCAAGAGAACTTTTTGCAGGCGTATTTGAATCCTTTGAATATGTTGACGCCTCAGGTGTTGGCGAAGCGTATGAAGATTAGCCTCAATGAGGTTGATGGTTGGATGCGTCAGAAAGAGTTCGGGGCTGCTATGGCTGCGAAGTCTGAAGATAATTTGAAGAAGTTTTTGCCGATGGCGGATGCTGCTTTGGGCCAGAAGGTTCAAGAGGGCGATATGAAGGCGATTACGTTCTTGAATCAGTTGACTGGGCGTTTTGATCCTAATGCTAAACAGAATTTGGATGTGCCTGCGCTTCTTATGCAGGTGCAGGATATTATCCTTCGGCATGTGTTGGATCCTGCGGTGAAGCGTAATATTGCTCGTGAGTTGATTGCTTTGGCTTCTGGGCAGTCACATTTTGCTGCGCTTCCTGAGCCAGCTAGTGCGTCTATTGAGGTTGAATCAATTAGGGTAGATTGAGTCCTTCTCTATCGCGAATCGGGTGCTAAGATAAGTATGAGACGATACGGGTAGACTAAAGGATTTTTTATGTCGTATACGAGCACTCCACGTCTCGCTTTGAAGAAGGCAGTGATTGGTTCTAACCAAGCGTTTGAGACTGCTGAGATTAACGCTAACTGGGATAAGGTTGACGCTGAGGCTGTAGCAGCTGATGTGCGCCTTGATGCGCTTGAGGCAGCTGTACCGCCACTTGATACTCGTTTGGATGCTGTGGAGCCTGCTGTGGCTTCTTTGCAGACTTTGACGGCTTCTGGCACTGTTTATAATTCTGCTCGTGTTGGTGGTCGTACTGTGTTTGCTCAGACTGCGACTCCGACTGCTTTGGCTGTTGGCGATATTTGGATTCAGGTGTAATTAAATGGCAACCGCTTCTGGGTCCATTAGTTTTACCAGTATTGGTAGCGATACTTATAGTTATTCGCTGACTGGTTTTTCTGTTACATGGACTAGCGGTTCAACTGATCGTAGTGTGGGTACTTATAGTAATCCTATTGGTACTGCTGCTTGTGGTTCTGGCTCGTATGGTGTGAGCATTGGTTGGTCTGAGACCATTAATGGTACGCCTACGAGTGGTACTTTTACTTTTTCTGGGCAGGTTCCTGCTTGTACTACGCCTCCTCCGCCTACTTATCCGCCGTCTTGGACGGATTTGAGTATTGGGCCTTTTCAGGCTGGTGTAGCTTATTCTGATGGCGTTTCGGCGTCGAACATGAACTATTCGGGGTCGTATTCGATTTCTGGTGGGTTGCCTGCTGGTATTTCGTTTAATGCGTCTACTGGTGCGATTACTGGTACTCCTACTGCTTCTGGGCAGAGCTATAACTTTATGGTTTATGCGAGCAACTCGTATGGGACTATCAATAGCCCGTCTTTTACTGGCATTGTTGCTGCTCCTGCGACGACTGGTAAAGCTAAGGTTTGGAATGGTTCTGCGTGGGTGTATGGCGCAGCAAAAGTTTGGGATGGGAGCTCTTGGGTGACTGGCACTGCTAAGGTTTGGAATGGGTCAGCGTGGGTGACAAGTGCCTGAGAACGAGGCTATGCACGTGAAGGTCACTATTAATGATCTTTATAAGGAGCAGCAGGAAACTAATAAGTTGTTGATTCAGTTGGCTGCACAGTTGCAGAATATGTCTGATTTGCCTGATCGTGTTCGTGCGGTTGAGAAGAATCAGGATGAGAATGCTTGGATTCCGAAACTTATTTGGATGGCGCTGTCTACTGGTATAGTTGGTCTTGGGACGGCACTTTTTTCTTTGATTAGAGGTTTAATATGAGCAATTACGTCCTACCGTTTCCTAAAGCTAAGATCCCTAGGGGTGGCGAGTTTGGTAATACCATTTTGTACGATGGTTCTAAGCGTGACAATCCTCACCGTGGTGTAGATTTTTCTTTGCCGGGTGGCACTCCGATTCCTTCGTTTACGACTGGTGAAGTTGTTTTGGTGAAGTGGTCTGAGGTTCTAGGCCATGTTGCTGTTGTGAAGGACCTTAAGGGTGGTTTTTGGGGTTATTGCCACCTACGTCAGGCTTGTATTTTGGCTGTTGGTACGAAGGTTGTTGCTGGTAAGACGATCATTGGTTTGGTTGGTAACACCGGTTCTGCTAGCCACGGTGCACATTTGCACTTGTCGTTTGGTCCTGATGACCAGTCGGTTTTCTTTGGTAAGGTTTCTGACCCGATTGTTGCTATTGAGATTCGTATTGCTCGCGATGCTAAGGAGGCTCCTGTTGCGCCTGTTTCTAAGGCTGCGCCTGTGGCAGCCAAGCCAGTTGCGGAAGTGGCGGAGGATGTCGCCCCTGCAAAAGCAAGTGTACGTCCAGCTGCTAAGAAGGCAGAATAATGGCTACTAACATGCACAAGAAGATCGCTGGGCGTACTGTTGCGACTATTGTTTTGAAGATTTCGACTACTGGTGGTGGCTCGGCTTTGCTTGGTGCGGAGTTGTGGCTGTCGTTGGCTCTTGCTGCTTGGGTGGGTATTTTGGAGGTTGCTGAGGAGCTCTCTAAGGCTTATCTTGAGGATGGTAAGATTACTGAGGCGGAGCTGAATGAGTCGGCTTCTCGTATTATCGCTAAGAACACTAAGGAAAAGTAATGGCTACTCCAAAACCAACTCCGTCTGAGGCTGCCAAGAAGGTTGCTAAGAACAAGGTTGTAAAAGACTGGTCTACCTCTCCGGGTCAGGTTAAGTTTTTGAAGGACCTTGAAGAGGCTAACAAGAAGTCGGCTGTGCCATTGCCTAACCGCAAGAAGCCTACTTCTAAGTTTGTTATTCCTGCGAGCCCAACACACTAATGCCTTACAAGTTCACTGAGAAGCAGGCTTACCACATGAAAGATGGTAAGCGTGATTATCTGCCAAAGAAGCAGGCGATCGCTATTCAGTTGAGTAAGCTTCGCGCTGAAGGGCGTATACCACCTAGGAAGGGTGACAAATAATGGCTAAGGTCGAGATTGAGATTGAGTCTGGCGACAAGTGCGAGCACTGTGGCGCTGAAATGGGCTCAGCAGCTCCTGAGGTGTCTAAGGACGCCTTGTTGAAGGAGTTGAAGGCTTTGCTGGCTGAGACTGGTTCTAATGGCTTGGCTGACCGTCAGATGAAGATTGATGAGCTGATTTCTAAGATCGGCGAGTTGGGCGACTAAAGCCTGTTTAAAGAGGAAAACCCCTACCTATTCGGTGGGGGTTTCTTCTTTCATGCCATCTAGCAGTAGGTACACTGTTGGGCATGGGTAGTAGATGGGTTTGCCTTTCAGCTGGCTGCAGTGTCTGCAGCACTGATCCATTTCCTCGTGCAGTGCGTATACTGCGTTGAGGTTGGTGAACATTATGCGTGAGCTCTCTTTTAGAGCTTCGGTCTCATCCATTATTTTCCTTGTTCGTCTTGTAGTTTCTGTAGGTAGCGCTGCCAGAAGGCCGATTGCTCCTGCTGGGCGATGTTCATGTTTGCTCCGGTGTAAATGTCTTGCGCTTTTTGTTGTAGCGGGTTCAATCCTAGCCAGTTTTGGCGTAGAAGTTCGCGCTGACGGTCGGTTAGTGGGTTGGTTGAATCTGCACCCTTGTTGCTTGGGGTGTAGATTCCTAGGCCCTTTAGAAGGCTTGTGGTACCAACCATTGACATTGCTTTGTCGGTGAAGGTTGCAATGTCGTTGATTTTTGTTGGGCGACCGGTTGATGGGTCAGTGCGGGTAATTAGTTCGATACCCGGCTGGAGCAGCATGTTGATGTTGCGGCCGAGTACGCCTTGACCGATGTCTTGTGCAGCCTGAATGGCGTTAGCGTCAAATGACAGGGTTGGGTCGAACTGGATGTTCCAAGTGTCGATGACGTCCAGCGGTAGGATCGCAGGCTTGAACAGCATTGGCCCGTTTGGTCCAACTGCTGTTGGGCCGTAGGTTGAGTAGTTCAGGTAGCCCGGAGTGCTGCTCTTATCAGCCCATGGGGTTCCAATGCTCTTCGGGTCTAGGCCTTGAGTTTCTGCCATGTTGTACTGGTACTTGCTGTACACGGTCATTGCTGCGGTGTGGTTCATTGCCATGTAGAGGAAGGCGTTGTGTGCCACACGCAACCACGTGTAGTAGCTTGCGATTAGACGAGGGTACTTGCGCTCGAATGCGGTTAGCGAGTAGGTGCTTGGGTGCATGGTGTGCACCTTGTTTGCTACTGCAGCCCACATCTCGTTCTCGCTCTTCCATGCGCGTGACTGCATGACGCTTAGCGCGGTGGCTACACGCGGTGCGTTTCCGTATGCTGCTGCAAAGTCACCGAATGGGCGTGAGAACTTCTCGAAGCCTACATTGAGCTTGGTGCGTACGGTTCGGACAAGGTTGCCACGTGGGGTGGCTGCGTTGCTCATTATGTCTGCTGATTCTTGCAAGCCTTTGAGGTCGCTGATCTGCTGCTGTCCGAGCAGCACAGCGTAGCGCTCAAAACGGTCAATAAGAGTAGCGTCGTCTAGCTTTAGGTTCTTGCCGTTGATGGTTACGCCTGCGGTTAGTGAAGCACCTTCTTGGTTCATTAGAGCATTTGGCTTACCCTGCAGGTGGCGTACTGAACGTGCTAGGGACATTTCTGCTTGGTCTTTTCCTCGCATTTTTGCGATGAAGCCGTAGTCTGCTTCGCCCTTGGCTACAGCCCAGTCGCCTGAAAGCTGGTATGCCTTAGCCCACTGGCGAACGTCGCGTGCGCCGCCGATGATGGCGGTCGACGAGTCGCCAAACCAGTTGGTTACGTGGTGGCGTGGGTTAGCGGTAGTTTGCGAGAACTTGAGGACGTTTAGCATTTCCATTGCTACGTTCACAAATTGTGGCAGCTTTTTACCGTTGTATAGGCGGTTGATTTCGCGGTTGACTGCAGCGAATTCTTTAGCGATCAGCGGGTGGTATAGACCGCCCTCTTCTGGCTTTGGAAGGTGGCGTGAAAGGTTTGTGCCGTTCGGTGCCACTAGGTCGATGGTGACGTAGCCTTCTTTGAGTGCCTTCTTGTATGCCTGCTCTTTTGTTAGGTTTGGGAATTCTTTTAGGAACGAGAATTCTTCTGACCAGTTCTGTACGAGGTTCTTTTCAAGCTTGGCGTGCTCGATTGCTTGGATAACGCGCGACAATACAAGGAATGGGTTTTCGCCAGTCGCTGCAAGCATTTCTTTGCGCTTGCGCCACTTCTCTACCTCAAGGGTGTTTTTGCCGTTTCTGCGTGGGGTTGGACCGTATGGTAGTTCGTCAATTAGGCGTCCTAGGCTCTTTGGTGTCCATTCTGAAACGTTAGGTACACCAAACATGCTTAGGTTGTAGCGGTCAAACGCTGCCTGAAGGGTGGGTCCGTCGAGGCCAGCTGAGACGATCGCCGCTTCGTCTCCGAAGAATGCGTCAAATACTTGGCGTAGGTCAGCTACAAGCTCGACCATTTCTGCTGGAGCATTTGCTGGGGTTTTTCCTGTGCGGGCGAAGCCGAAGGCTAGGTTGAAGTCTTTTTCGCCTAGAACTTGACCGTACTTGTTCACGAGGGTCTGCATGTAGTGTGCAGCTGACTGTACGGCTTGGTTTAGTTCCGACTGTGCGCGGATCAGGTATGGCGAGCTGAGCTCTACACCTGATGTGCGGTTCCAGATTTCTCCGCTACGCTCTAGGAAGCCACGACGTGCTTCTGGGCTTAGGCGAGTTGATGAGCTCTTGCCCGGCTCGCCTTGACCTACAAACTTGTTGCGTGGCGGGATCTGAGCGCGAGTGACCTTGGTTTCGCCACGGTGCAGCTTCTCGCTGTTGTACATCTGCACGAGAACTTCTGCGCGGTCTAGGTCGTTGTCCCACTTAGCTTCAATTTCGCCTTGACGTGACAAGACGTAGGTTGCTGCTTCTTCTGCGTTTGATGCTGCAAGTTTGGTTTGCAGTTCAACGTTTTCGTCTGCCCAGTTCTTTAGAACGCGCATCTCTTGCTCTTTGGTGAGCTTGGTTAGCGGGGTAGGCTCAACGTCTGTTGCGTACTTGGCGATGTTTACTGCACCGTCTTCTAGGTTGAGTACACGCTCTGCTGTGGCGGTTTCTAGTTCAAAGCTGTAGGTTGCGCGGTCTTTCCAACCTTCTGGGCTCCAGTAACGGCTGGCTACTGATGCTTCTTCGGCTGCAGCGCGTGCAAGGTTTAGGCGAGTCTGGGCAGTGTTGAACTTCTTTTCCCAAGCGGTTAGCTCGGTTTTGTTGCGAACTGTGAGAAGTTCTGAACGGCGACGTTCGTATAGCTCCTCTGCTTCAGCAAGTCTTGAGGTTGCTTTTTCAACTTTTTTAGCACTTGGCTTTGGTAGGTGCTCGTAGCCTTGGCGACCAGTGAGCTTTGCTGGGCCATCGACTTTGTACATGTTGTTTACCATGTCGATGATTTCTAGCATCTCTTTTTGGTCTGAGGCTAGGTTTGCTAGGACTACATCTTGACCGCGAGAGGTTTTCTCTACGAGGCTCTTTAGTTTGCCACCGTTTAGGTAGATCATGGCTGATGCGCGGAATACTGCTTCGCCAACTTCTGAGCCTTGCTGCTTAAATGTACCTGATAGGTAAACCATGCGAGCAAAGAGTTCCTTGACAAGCTTGATGCGCTTTGCGTCGCTCATGTCGCCCTTGCCTACGGCTTGTCTCCAACCGTTGATTAGGGTGTTGAACAGGTCCTCTGAGAGTGTTTCTGCTGACGAGATTGCTTCGTCTGCTGCAGCAAGTAAGTTCTTTTTGTGAACTACATTGATCTGAGTTAGAACTCGGTTGTCGCTCATAATGTGGTCTGCCATCTTTTCGGCAGTCTTCATCACGGTGTTGCTGAACTTCTCGGTGGTTTGAGCTTGACCCTTGCCTCGTGAAACAATCCGGCGGACAAGTTCTCCACGAACGATTGGCTTGCCCGCTTCGGTCATTTCCATTGCATAACGAACAGCGTCAGTTAGGCCTTGGAATGAGAGCGAGTCAGTTTTGCGGTTGATGCCTTCACCTGTAGGGAAGAATCCCTTGTAGATTAGGTCGGCTTTGCCGGTCTCGCGGAATGCTTCCATGATGTCGCCAAGGTGGAAAAATGCAAAGTGTGCTTCGTTTGCTGCCTTTAGGTTCGGGTCCTGTACGCGGATCTGCACAAAGCGTGAGCCTAGGGTTGAAACTACTGCGTCTGCTGAAAGCTTCATGTCCGCGATGAACTGTTCCATGCGGAGTGCTGGCTTGCTTTCGATTGCCTTTAGGCCTTTGTCAAGCAATGCTTCAATCTTCTTGCCTTCGCGGTAGGTTGTGATACCTAGCAGCGAACCAATCATTGAGGTTTGGAACATCTGGTTGATTTGGAGCTTTAGGATTGCGCGTGAGTCTGCATCCCAAGCGCCTTCGCTTGTGCGTACGGCGGTGTCGCCTAGGTTGGTGATACCTTCCCACCAAGTCTTTTGGTCGGTGATGCTTTCGACGCCTTCA
>JACCED011262375.1_pt1 | contig 12878 bp, 9 predicted proteins | sample 7455021 | NCBI WGS metagenome assembly JACCED01 (sample SAMN15323456, study PRJNA562643) | freshwater metagenome | isolation source: river surface water | place: USA:Blue River Watershed | collected 2017-08-19
GACAAAGGCACGGGCAAGGAAAACAAAATCACCATCCAGGCCAACTCCGGCTTGTCGGAAGAAGAAATCCAGAAGATGGTGAAAGACGCCGAACTCAACGCCGCCGAGGACAAGAAGAAACTGGAAATCGTGCAGTCGCGCAATCAGGCCGATGCCGCCGTCCACAGCGTCAAAAAGAGCCTGGGCGAGCATGGCGACAAGCTCGACGCCGGCGAAAAAGAAAAGATCGAAGCCGCCCTCAAAGAGGTCGAGGAAGCCCTCAAGGGCGAGGACAAGGACGCCATCGACGCCAAGACCGAGGCCCTGATGACCGCCAGCCAGAAGCTGGGCGAGAAGGTCTATGCCGACATGCAGGCCCAACAAGCCGCCGCCGGTGCTGCCGGGTCGGCGGCGGGCGCTGCCGAGCAAGCCAAGCCTGCCGACGATAATGTCGTGGACGCCGAAGTCAAGGAAGTCAAGAAAGGTTAAAGCCCCTACATGGCCAGCAAGCGCGATTACTACGAGGTCTTGGGCGTTCCCAAGAACGCCAACGATGATGAGATCAAGAAGGCTTATCGCAAGTTGGCAATGAAATATCACCCGGATCGAAACCAGGGTGAAGCGGCTGCGCAGGCCGAGGTCAAATTCAAGGAGGCCAAAGAGGCCTACGAGATGTTGTCCGACGCCGAAAAACGCGCCGCTTACGACCAGTTCGGCCACGCGGGTGTCGACCCCAACATGCGGGGGGGACCCGGCGGTGGCCAGGGCTTTGGCAACTTTGCCGACGCCTTTGGCGACATCTTTGGCGACATCTTCGGGCAGGCCCGCCGCGGTGGCGGGGGCCGTCAGGTCTATCGCGGCAACGACCTGAGCTACTCGATGGAGATCAGCCTGGAAGAGGCGGCCCAGGGCAAGGATGCCCAGATCCGCATCCCAAGCTGGGACGAGTGCGACACCTGCCACGGCAGTGGGGCCAAGCCCGGCACCAGCGCCAAGACCTGCACGACCTGCGGGGGCAGCGGCACGGTGCAAATGCGCCAAGGGTTTTTCAGCGTGCAACAGACCTGTCCCCATTGTCGGGGCAGCGGCAAGATCATCCCCGACCCCTGTGGCACCTGCCACGGCCAGGGGAAGATCAAGCGCCAAAAGACCCTGGAAGTCAAAATCCCCGCCGGCATCGACGAGGGCATGCGCATCCGCAGCAGTGGCAACGGCGAGCCCGGCACCAATGGGGGGCCTGCGGGCGATCTTTACATCGAGATCCGCATCAAGAAACACGAGGTGTTTCAGCGCGATGGCGATGACTTGCATTGCGTGGTGCCGATTTCATTCACCACCGCCGCCTTGGGCGGCGAGATCGAAGTGCCCACCCTGGGCGGCCAAGCGGCCATCGACATCCCCGAAGGCACGCAAAATGGCAAGCAATTCCGCTTGCGCGGCAAAGGCATCAAGGGCGTGCGTTCGAGCTACCCCGGGGACCCGTATTGCCACATTGCGGTCGAAACCCCGGTCAAGTTGACCGAACACCAGCGCAAACTGCTCAAGGAGCTTGATGAGTCGCTGAAAAAAGGCGGCCAAAAGCACATGCCCAACGAAGGGTCTTGGGCCGACAAGCTGAAAAACCTGTTCAGTTGAGCGAGCGACGCCGCCAGACCTTGGTGGCGTCGCCTGCGTGCGTGGACAAGTTGGGGTCTTGCACTACCATGGGGTCATGAGCGTCAACATCCGTTTTCTGGGGGCGGCCGACACCGTCACCGGCTCCAAGTACCTGGTCGAGCACGATGGCCATCGGGTGCTGATCGATTGCGGCCTGTTTCAGGGCTACAAACAACTGCGCCTGCGCAACCGTGCGCCACTGGGTGTCGAAGCCGGCACCATCGATGCGGTCTTGCTCACGCACGCGCACATCGACCACAGCGGCTATTTGCCCTTGCTGCGACTCAACGGCTTCAAGGGCAAGGTGCACGCGACAGCGGCCACTCGCGATTTGTGTTCGATTTTGTTGCCCGACAGCGGCCATTTGCAGGAAGAGGACGCCGCCTTTGCAAACCGGCACGGCTTCAGCAAACACGCGCCCGCCCTGCCCCTGTACACCCGGCAGGACGCGGTCAACTGCCTGCCCATGATCCACGGCGAAGCCTGGCACCAGCCCTTTGCCCCGGCCCGGGGATTCAAAGCGACGTTCTACATGGCCGGACACATCCTGGGGGCCTCGTTCTTGTTGCTCGAAGTGGCGGGTCGACGGATCTTGTTCTCGGGCGACCTGGGACGGCCCGACGATCGGGTCATGCGGCCCCCGGAAGACGCCCCCCGGGCCGACACCGTGCTGATTGAGTCAACCTACGGCGATCGCTCCCACCCCGCCGACGATGTCGACGGGGAGTTGGGCGATGCCCTGCAACGGGTGGCGGCGCGCGGAGGGGTGGCGGTGCTGCCGGTGTTTGCGGTCGGTCGGGCGCAGGCCATTTTGCACGTCATCGGTCAACTCAAGCAACGGGGCCAGATCCCCCATGGCTTGCCGGTCTTTCTCGACAGCCCGATGGCGGTCTCGACCACCGAACTCTATGGCCGTCACCCGCACGCGCACAAACTGGACGCCGCCGACCTGGAGAGCCTGCGCCACGTCGCCCACATGGTCGAAACACCCGAGGCCTCGAAAGCCTTGTCGCGCCACCACGGGCCCATGGTGATTTTGTCGGCCAGCGGCATGGCCACCGGGGGACGGGTCTTGCACCATTTGTCGCTGCACCTGCCGCAGCACCGCAACATGGTGATCCTGACCGGCCATCAGGCCGAGGGCACCCGCGGTGCCTCGCTGCGCGATGGTGCGGCGAGCGTGCGCATCCACGGCCAAGATGTGCCGGTGCGCGCCGAGGTGGTCAGCCTGTTGTCGGCTTCGGCGCACGCGGACAGGGATCAGTTGCTGCGCTGGCTCAAAACCATGCCCCATGCCCCTGACCAGGTCTATGTGGTGCACGGCGAGCGCCAGGCCAGCGATGCCCTGCGCGGCGCCATTGAGCGTCAGTTGGATTGGCGTGCCCTGGTGCCGGAGCACCAGAGCGTCTGGCCGGCCTGAGGGTCAGCGCTTTTCAATGCCTGCGGCACGGATCACCCGGTCGTAATCGGCGATCTCACTGTCGACATAGCGGCTGAACTCGGTGGGGTTCATGGGCATGAGGTCGTTGCCCAAATCGGTCAGGCGCTTGGCGATGGCGGGTTCGGCCAGCACCTTCAGGGTGTCGCGGGAAATTTTCTGCACCACGTCATTGGGCGTCCCTGTGGGCACCCACAACCCAAACCACAAAGGCGAGGCGGCATTTTTGACCCCTGCTTCTTCCAAGGTGGGCACCTCGGGCAAAGTCCCACTGCGCTTGGGTGTGCTCACGGCCAAGGGCTTGAGTTTGCCGCCACGGATGTTGGCAATCACCGCCGACACCGGGCCCCAATAGGCGTCCACCGATTTGCTCATCACCGCCGCCACCACTTCTGGGGTGCCCTTGAACGGAACCTGGGTGACCTTGATGCCACTGGCAGCGATCATTTTTTCGGTGCTCAGGTGCGTGCCGCTGCCCACCCCGGCGTGGCCCCAGTTGATGGCCCCAGGATTCTTGCGGGCAAAGTCGATCATGTCCTGCACCGAGTTGAACTTGGAATCGGGCGCCACGACCAGCACATTGGGCTGGATGGCCAAGGGCACGATGTCGATGAAGTCCTTTTTGGTGTCGTAGGGCAGGCTGGCGTAGATGGCTGGGTTGACGGCATGCGCATTCGAGTTGATGAGGATCGTGTAACCGTCGGCAGGCGACTTGGCGACCATCGCCGATCCAATCGAACCGCCCGCACCAGGTTTGTTCTCGACCACCACGGGTTGGCCCCAGACCTCGGAGAGGCGTTGGGTCACCACGCGACCGACGATGTCGGTCGAGCTGCCCGCTGTGAAGGTGATGATGACCTTGATCGGCTTATTGGGCCATTCTTGGGCCTGGGCCCAACCGGTTGCCGCCAACAACCCAAGACAGACAAGGCCCTTGAGGGCACGGCGCTTGAAACCGGAACATGCATTCACAAAAACACCCCATGGTCAAAGTTGATCCTCTGATCATTCTGACGCATGCGCGTGGGTCTTTGAGACGGTGAAAGCCCTAACCCCGACCCAAACAGCACCAGGCTACAAGCTGGGTCAATCCCCAAAACCGTTGGCCACCCGAACCTCGATCAGGTGGGGACCGCCCGAGGCCACAGCCGAGCGCAACACAGCGGGCAAGTCGTGCGGATCGCTGACCCGGTGCGCGCTCAAGCCCATGCCCTGGGCCAACTGCACATAATCGATCAAGGGGTCGTTCATGTCCATGCCGATGAACTGGTCGCAACCCTGCATGGACACCAGTCGCTCCTTGATGATGCGATAGCCCCGGTTGTGGGCGATCACGTAGGTGATGGGCAAGCGCAGGTGGGCCGCCGTCCAAAGGCCCTGAATCCCGTACATGGCACTGCCATCGCCCACCAAGGCCACCACGGGTCGCCCCGGTTGCGCCAGGCTCGCCCCCACTGCGCCAGGGATGGCAAAGCCCAAACCCCCGCTGGCCAGCCCAAAAAGGCCATGTGGGTGCGTTTGATGCAACACCTGTGGCAAGGGTTGGCTGCTGGTCAAGGCTTCCTCGAGCACGATCGCATCGGCGGGCAGGTGCTCAGACAGGGTGTGGCACAGCACCTGGGGGGTCATGGGCCGTTGCTCGATCTGCGACTGCGCGACGGCGACCGCTTTCAGTCGCATGGCGTGCCAATTGCGCGCCGAGCAGGCCTGGGCGCGGGTGCGGGCGTCAAGGGCCTGCTGCGGCGTCTGCCGCTGTTGCAACAAGGGCAGCAGGGCCTTGAGGGTTTCCTTGACCTGCGCGCAAGCCGCCCACTGGGCCGGGTGGTTTTTGGCCAACTCCCAACTGCGCTCGCTCAAGTGCGCCACGCGGGCCTGCGGCGGCAAGGGGTCGGTCGGGCTATAGACCGACATGCGCAACAGATCGGCCCCGACGCAAAACACGACGTCGTGCGGCTCCAGGGTCTGGCGCACCTGGGCCTGCACGCGGGTCAGCATGCCCATGTACAAGGGGTGCGTGGTGGGAAAAGCGGTGCGATAAGGCACCGACTCTTGGTACACCGGCATGCCCAAGGTCTCGGCCAACGTCCCGGCCAGGTCAAAGGCCGCCTGGGCGCCAATCTCCTGGCCTGCGATCATGACCGGGTGGCGCGCGTTGAGCAGCAGATCGGCCAGTTGTGTCAGAGACTCGTCGCTTGGCCTGACCCGCGCATCCACGCGACTGGCCTGCCCCAAATCCAATTCGGCCTGATCGTTGAGGACGTCCCCAGGCAAGCTGATGAACACGGGCCCGGTGGGAGGCGTCATGGCGACCTTGGCCGCGCGACGCATGACGCGTGGCAAATCGTCGATGCGGGTGATTTCGGTCGACCACTTGACCAAGGGCGCCGCCATGGCGGGCAGCGGCTCGTAAAGCAAAGGCTCTTGCAGGCCGTGGCCTTGTTCTTGCTGCCCGGCAGTCAGGATGATGGGCGAACCCGAGAACTTGGCGTTGTAGAGCGCCCCCATGGCGTTGCCCAAGCCGGGTGCCACATGCACATTGGCGGCGGTCAGGCGACCACTGGCACGGGCGAAACCATCGGCCATGGCCACCACGATGGCTTCTTGCAGCCCCAACACAAACTGCAACTCGGGCCGCTGCGGCAGGGCCTGCATGATGGGCAACTCGGTCGTGCCAGGGTTGCCAAACAGGTGCGTGACCCCCTCGCTGTGCAACAGATCAACAAACGCCTGACGGCCAAACAACAGACTCATCGTTGAAGCTCCCCCGCATCGTGCGGATGCGGGGGATTCTAGGACGATGCGTCACTTGCCGCTGGGGACCTTGCCTTCCACGCCTTTGACGTAGAAATTGATGCCACCCAGAAAGGCGTCATCCGCGACTTGGTCTTTCTTCAGGACCTCTTTACCATCCTGTCCGATGATGGGGCCTTTCCAGATGACAAAGGAGCCGTCCTTCAGACCGTCCTTGATGCCTTGCACCTTGGCTTTGATGTCTGCCGGCACGTCGTCTGCGATCGACACCAGGTCAATGGCGCCTTCTTTCAGGCCCCACCAGACACCCTGATTGCTCTCCCACTTGCCCTCCAAGGCATCGCGGGTGGCCTTGACGTAGTAGGGGCCCCAGTTGATCACCGCCGAACCCAAGTGCGCTTTGGGTCCGTAAGCGGTCATGTCCGAGTCCCATCCAAAGGCCCGCTTGCCCTTTTCTTGCGCGGTCTTGAGCACAGCAGCAGAGTCGGTGTTTTGAAACAGGACATCGGCCCCAGCGTTGATCAGGCTGGTGGCCGCTTCGGTTTCCTTGGGCGGGTTGAACCATTCATTGACCCAGACCACCTTGGTTTTGATCTTGGGATTCACCGACTGGGCACCGAGGGTGAAGCTGTTGATGTTGCGGATCACCTCAGGAATGGGGATCGAAGCCACCACGCCCAGCGTGTTGGCTTGGGTCATCTTGCCCGCGATCACACCCGCCATGTAAGCGCCCTCATAGGTGCGGCTGTCGTAGGTGCGCAGGTTATCGGCTTTCTTGTAACCCGTTGCGTGCTCGAACTTGACGTCCTTGAAATCGGCCGCCACTTTGAGCATGGGTTCCATGTAGCCAAAGGTGGTCCCGAAAATCAGCTTGTTGCCCTGCCCCGCCAGATCGCGCAAGACGCGCTCAGCGTCTGCCGACTCGGGCACGTTTTCAACAAAGCTGGTCACGACCTTGTCGCCGAACTCTTTTTCAATCGCCTTGCGACCGTTGTCGTGGGCAAAGGTCCAGCCCCCATCGCCCACCGGGCCGATGTAAGCAAAGGCAATTTTCAGGGGTTCTGCTTTAGGCGCTGCGGCGGGGGCAGGGGTCTCTTGCTTCTTGCCGCAAGACGCAAGCAACCATCCTGAAGCCGCAAGAGCGATGGCGGTGTATAAGGTGCGGCGCTTCATTTGCATCATCATCGATGGATCCTCCGAGTGGAAAAGGGTTGATCAAGAGTGTGGCACGACATCCAACTACCCTCCAGGGTGGAAGGGCTTTCCCAAAGACGCTGGCATGTTGACGCGGATCCAGTTCGGGTTACGGGAAATCAGCACCAGCACCACAATGGTGCTCAGGTATGGCAAAGCGGTCAGCAATTGGCTGGGGACGTTGACCCCCATGCCCTGAAAATGAAACTGCAGCATGGTGACGCCGCCAAACAAGTAGGCCCCCAGCAACACCCGCAAAGGCCGCCAAGTGGCAAAGGTGGTCAGGGCCAGGGCAATCCAGCCTTTACCAGCCACCATGCCCTGCACCCACAAAGGGGTATAAATGAGCGAGAGATAGGCGCCCGCCAGACCACACAAGGCACCGCCCGCCATCACCGACAAAAGCCGAATGCGGCGCACTGGGTAGCCCAGGGCATGGGCAGACTCGGGCGATTCACCCACTGCCCGCAAGATCAGGCCGGCACGCGTGCGATCCAGAAAGAAGACCAAGGCCAGGGCCAACAAGGCCGCCGCATACACCAGCGGGTGTTGCCTGAACACGGCATCGCCCAGCCAGGGGATGTCGGACAAACCGGGAATCGCATGAATGGCGCGCTCGGGCAACTGCGCCTTGACGTAGTCGATCCCGACAAAGGCTGAAAAGCCAGCACCAAACAAACTCAACGCCAAGCCCGTGGCATAGGGGTTGGTCCCGAGCCAGATCACCATCCAGGCAAAAAAAGCCGACAACGCTGCCCCTACCCCCATGCCAGCGGCAAAGCCGGCCCAATCGCTGCCTGTGTGCACCACTGTGGCAAAACCACCGATCGCGGCACACAACATCATGCCTTCGGCCCCCAGGTTCACGACGCCTGCCTTTTCATGGATGAGCAGGCCCAGGGCCGCCAAGGCCAGCACGGTTCCCGCATTGAGGGTGGCGGCCAACAACAAAGCGTAAGTGTCCATCAGGCGGCTCTCCAGCGTTTCAGTCGCAAGCGATGCGTGATCAAGGTGTCGCAAGCCAACAGACAAAACAGCAAGACGCCCTGAAACACCCCTGTGATGGATTTGGGCAAGCCCAAGCGCGACTGCGCCATTTCGCCCCCGATGTAGAACATGCTCATCAAAATGGCCGAAAACACCATCCCCACCGGGTGCAAACGACCGACAAAGGCGACGATGATGGCCGCAAAACCATAGCCTGCTGGCACATAGGGGGTGAGTTGCCCGATTGGTCCAGCCACCTCCAGCGCCCCCGCCAGCCCCGCCAGCCCGCCAGAGGTCAACAGGGCGATCCAGAGCGCTTTGCGCGATGAGAAGCCGGCATAACGGGCGGCCATGGGGGCAAGCCCCCCAACCTGTTGGGCGAAGCCGGCACGGGTGCGGAACAAAAACAGGCTCAACAGCAGCACGCCCAGCGCGGCCAATAACAGGCCCAGGTGCGCCCGCGAACCCGCCATCAAGCGCGGCACCTGAGCCGCCAGATCGAAGTTTCGAGTCTGCGGAAAGTTGTATCCCGCCGGGTCTTTCCAGGGGCCGTAGACCAAATAACTCAGCACCATGTCGGCCACATAGACCAGCATCAGGCTGACCAAAATTTCATTGGCATTGAAACGGTCACGCAAACCCGCGGTGATGCCCCCCCAAAGGGCACCGCCCAAGGTGCCGGCCAGCAGCACCAGAACCACGAACCACCGGCCCGTCTCGCGGTCGGCCATCAGGGCCACGCCGGCGGCAAAAATGGCGCCCATGACGAACTGACCTTCGGCGCCGATGTTCCAGACATTGGATCGAAAACACACCGCCAGCCCCAGCGCGATCAAGAGCAAGGGCGTGGCCTTGACGGCGATTTCGCCCCAGACGTAAAAGGATCGAATCGGTTCCCAGAAAAACATTTGCAAACCGCGCAAGGGGTCTTTGCCCAAGGCCATGAACAAGGCGGTGCCCAGACACACCGTGAGGAACACCGCCAACAAGGGCGAGCCCAGGCCCCAGGCGCGGCTGGGTTGGGGGCGCAGTTCAAGCCGCAGCATGCGCTCCCCCTTGGTCCCACAGGCCACTCATCCACTCGCCGATCAGGGCGGGGGTGGCGGCGGAGCGATCCATCGAAGGCGACAAACGCCCGCGCGCCATGACGTGGATGCGGTCACAAAGTTCGAACAGTTCATCGAGCTCCTCGCTGAACACCAGCACCGCGCAACCCGCGTCACGCAAGGCCAGCAGTTCGGCTCGGATCTGCGCCGCCGCGCCCACGTCAACGCCCCAAGTGGGTTGCGCCACCAGCAGCAGTTTGGGTTCGGCACTGATTTCGCGGCCAACGATGAACTTTTGTAAATTGCCACCAGACAGCGAACGGGCCGTGGCCTGAGGCCCAGCCGCCTTGACCCGAAAGCGATCGATGACGCCCTGGGCCTGCCGCTTCAGAGCAGCGATTCGGAGCCACCCCCAGACACCCACGGACTCGCTTCGGGTGAGCAAGAGGTTGTGCGCCAGGCTCAAACTGGGCACCGCCCCTCGACCCAGACGTTCCTCGGGCACGAAATGCAAACCGAGACGGCGTCGCAAACCGGGGCCGCTTCGGCCCACGGCCCGCCCCAACAGGTGAATCGCGTCGGGCTCGGGGCGCGGGTCTTCGCCAGACAAGGCGGCGAGCAGTTCTCGCTGACCGTTGCCCGACACGCCGGCAATGCCCACCACTTCACCCGCGCGCACGCGCAAGTCAACCTGCTGCAAGTCGGTGCCAAACGGATCGGTGCTGGGCAAGGACAACTGCCGCACCGACATCACCACGTCGCCCAAGCGGGCCGGCGTGTGATGCAGCGCCGGTGGCTCGGCCCCGATCATCAGGCGCGACAAAGACGCCGTGCTCTCCTGGCGCGGGTCACACACCCCGGTGACGCGCCCCGCACGCAACACAGTACAGGCCGAGCACAAGGCCTGGATTTCATGCAATTTGTGGCTGATGTACAAAATGCTGCAGCCCTGCGCCGTGAGCTGGTGCAAGACCTCAAACAATTTGTCCACCGCCTGCGGGGTCAGCACGGACGTCGGCTCGTCGAGGATCAGCAACTTGGGATCGGTCAGCAAGGCGCGGATGATCTCGACCCGCTGCATCTCACCCACACTCAGGGTGTGCACCGGACGCTCGGGGTCGATGTCCAGCCCATGGGCCTTGGCTTTGGCGCTGATGCGCTCACTGAGCTCGGGCAAGTCCACGCCACGGCCCAACCCCAACCAGACGTTTTCCGCCACGCTCAGGGTGTCGAACAGGCTGAAGTGCTGGAACACCATGCTGATGCCCAGTTGCCGGGCCTGCAAGGGATTGCGGATGTGGACCTCTTGCCCTTCAAACAACATGCGACCCGCGTCCGGTTTGACCGATCCGTAAATGATTTTCATCAGGGTCGATTTGCCTGCCCCGTTCTCGCCCAGCACCGCATGGGCCTGGCCCGTGAAGACCTCCAGATTCACCCCGTCGTTGGCGACGACGCCTGGGTAGCGTTTGCAAATGCCTTCAAGAGAAAGGAGTGGGTGGGCCATGGGCGCAATGATATGACAGCACCCGTTCACGTGAGGTGTTTAGACCTAAAAAAACAAGTCATCCACGCACAGTTTTGAACAAAAAAAAGCCCACCCCGCATGGGGTGGGCCACGACACAGCCGTCGATCAGTGGAACTGCTCTTCTTCGGTCGAGCCACTCATGGCCTTGACGCTGGAAGCCCCACCCTGGATCACGGTGGTCACGTCATCAAAGTAACCAGCGCCCACCTCTTGCTGGTGCGAGACAAAGGTGTAGCCCATGTCGCGGGCCGCAAACTCGGGCTCTTGCACCATCTCGACGTAGTGCTTCATGCCCTCGCCACGCGCATAGGCGTGCGAGAACTTGAAGGTGTTGTACCAGTTGAGGTGGATGCCCGCCAGCGTGATGAACTGGTACTTGTAACCCATGTCCGAGATTTTTTCTTGGAAGGCCGCGATGTCGCGGTCGTTGAGGTTTTTCTTCCAGTTGAACGACGGCGAGCAGTTGTAGGACAACAGCTTGCCAGGGTACTTGGCGTGAATGGCCTGGGCGAATTCGCGGGCAAAGCCCAGATCCGGCGTGCCGGTCTCGCACCACACCAGATCGGCCACACCCGCATAGGCCAGACCACGGCTCACGGCCTGCTCCAGGCCGTTCTTGACGCGGTAAAAGCCCTCGGGGGTGCGCTCGCCGGTCAGGAAAGGCCGGTCGTTGGCGTCGTGGTCACTGGTCAACAGGTTGGCCGCCTCGGCATCGGTGCGGGCCAGCACAATGGTCGACACGCCCATCACATCGGCGGCAAAGCGGGCGGCTTGCAATTTTTCGATCGCTTCCTGGGTGGGGATCAACACCTTGCCGCCCATGTGGCCGCATTTCTTGACGGCCGCCAGTTGGTCCTCGAAGTGCACGCCAGCGGCGCCTGCGCTGATCATGTTCTTCATCAATTCAAAGGCGTTGAGCACGCCACCAAAACCCGCCTCGGCATCGGCCACGATGGGCAGGTAATAGTCAATGAACCCAGGGGTGCCCGGCTCCACGCCACGCTGCCACTGGATCTCGTCGGCACGACGGAAGGTGTTGTTGATGCGACGCACCATGGTCGGCACCGAGTCATACGCATACAGCGATTGATCGGGGTACATGGTCTCGCTGGTGTTGCCATCGGCGGCCACTTGCCAGCCCGAGAGGTACACGGCCTCCAAGCCCGCCTTGGCCTGTTGCATGGCTTGACCGCCAGAAATCGCGCCAAACGAATTGACATAACCCTTTTTGGCCTCACCATTGATCAGACGCCAGAGTTTGTCGGCGCCACGACGGGCCAGCGTGTGTTCAATGTGCAGGCTGCCGCGCAAACGCACCACATCGGCGGCGGTGTAGTTGCGGGTGATGCCCTTCCAACGTGGGTTGTGCGCCCAGTCTTTTTCCAGGGCTTCGATTTGTTGCTGACGGCTGAGTTGATCGTGAATGGATTGCGGCATGTGGGGCTCCAAAGGTGGGGTGGATGACATCGAACGTGGCTCATTTCGATGACATCAGTCTATCTTCAGACGGCGCTTTCTCTTGGTCTTGTGTCTTATATAAGAATATTTTTTATTTGTTATAAATCAATGATTTATTTTCCTTTTACCATATTGCGATAATTCATTTCCCATATTGGGAAATTTTGTTGCGGTGCGTCATTCCATTTTCCCGCAATATGAAATTAAATTTCATGCATCCCTTTGTTTTCAAAGGCCATGTCGGCGCCATTTCCCGAGCAAGTGCGCCCCACGCGCAGGAGAAAAAACAACATTCCCCTCTGAAAAAATCGTTTTTCCCCTTGGAAAACGCTGTTTTTCCCTTTAGCATCCGTGGTGCTGTGAGCGTGCACGCTCACCGCATTTCAATCAACTTCTAGAAGGATTTGAAAATCATGGCAACTGCAAAGAAAAAAGCCCCGGCGAAAAAAGCCGCTCCCGCGAAAAAAGCCGCGGCCAAAAAGCCCGTAGCCAAGAAAGCCGCGGCCAAGAAGCCCGCCGCTAAAAAGGCCCCCGCCAAGAAGCCTGCTGCCAAAAAGGTCGCGGCCAAAAAGCCCGTCGCCAAGAAAGCCGCCGCCAAGAAGCCCGCCGCCAAAAAGGCCCCCGCCAAGAAGCGCACCCCGAACGCCGCGTTCATGAAGCCCATGACCCCGAGCGCCGCGCTGGCCGCCGTGATCGGCAACGCTGCCGTGCCGCGCACCGAAGTGGTCAGCAAGCTGTGGGCCTACATCAAGAAAAACGGTTTGCAGGACAAAGCCAACAAGCGTGCCATCAACGCCGATGCCAAGCTCAAGGAAGTGTTTGGCAAGGCGCAGGTCACCA
>JACCED010263657.1_pt1 | contig 12877 bp, 11 predicted proteins | sample 7455021 | NCBI WGS metagenome assembly JACCED01 (sample SAMN15323456, study PRJNA562643) | freshwater metagenome | isolation source: river surface water | place: USA:Blue River Watershed | collected 2017-08-19
GAGACCATCCCCTTTGAAGTCAACGCCTTTCGCAAGTACTGTTTGCTCAACGGCTTTGACGACATTGGCCTGACCTTGCGCCATGCCGACAAGATCCGCGCTTACGAAGCCGAACGACTGGCCACCAAGCCTTGGCTCGCCCACACCCTTTGATCTTTTGAAAGTACCCCCATGAAAATTGCAGTTTTGGCCGGCGACGGCATAGGCACAGAAATCACCGCCGAGGCCGTCAAGGTCCTCAAGGCCTTGGGCCTGCGTTTTGAAATGGAGGAGGCTTTGGTGGGCGGGGCTGCCTACGATGCCCATGGCCATCCTTTGCCCGAGTCCACACTGAACCTGGCCAAGGCCTCTGACGCCATTTTGTTTGGCGCTGTGGGCGACTGGAAGTACGACAAGCTGGAGCGCCAGTACCGACCCGAGCAAGCCATTTTGGGTCTGCGCAAGCACCTGGGGCTGTTCGCCAACTTCCGCCCCGCCATTTGCTATGAGCAGCTCACCCATGCCTCCAGCCTCAAGCCCGAGTTGGTCTCTGGGTTGGACATCTTGATCCTGCGCGAATTGACGGGCGACATTTATTTTGGTCAACCGCGCGGCCGTCGCACGGCTGTAGACGGCCTGTTCCCTGGTGCCGAAGAAGGCTTTGACACCATGCGCTACACCCGCCCCGAGATCGAGCGCATCGGTCGCGTGGCCTTTGAGGCCGCCCGCAAACGCAACCGCCATGTGACCAGCGTCGACAAATCGAACGTGCTAGAAACCTCGCAATTGTGGCGCGACACCATGGTCGAGTTGGGCAAAGAATACCCCGATGTCGCGCTCGAGCACATGTACATCGATAACGCAGCCATGCAATTGGTCAAAGAGCCCAAGAAGTTTGATGTGGTGGTCACCGGCAATATGTTTGGCGACATCTTGTCCGATGAAGCGTCCATGCTGACCGGCTCGATTGGCATGTTGCCCTCGGCTTCGCTGAACGACAAAAAACAGGGTTTGTATGAGCCCAGTCACGGCAGTGCCCCCGACATCGCGGGCAAGGGCGTTGCCAACCCGCTGGCGACCATTTTGTCGGCGGCCATGATGCTGCGCTACAGCCTGGATCAGACCGAGGCGGCCGATCGCATCGAAGCGGCTGTCAAAAAGGTGCTTGCGCAAGGTTTGCGTACCCCCGATATTTACAGCGACGGCACCACCCGCGTCGGCACCCGCGACATGGGCGATGCCGTGGTCAAAGCCCTGGGCTGAGATCCAACCCCACTCAATCCACAACCCACAAAGAGGAGCCCGAGAGATGAGCGACATTCGCCCCAGTCAAACCCCCTTGGATGCCCAATACGAAGCGGGCTTGGCCACACGCAAAAAAGTGTTGGGCCAGGAATATGTCGAACGCTCTTACGCCAAACGCACCCCTTTTACCGCCGAATTGCAGGACTTTGTGACCCGCACGGCCTGGGGCACCGTGTGGCAACGCGATGGCCTGAGCCTGCGCGACCGCAGCCTGATCACATGTGCGTTTGCCGCGGCCTTGTGCCGCAGCCACGAGCTGAAGTTGCACGTGCGCGGCGCCCTGAACAATGGCGTCACCCCCGACGAGCTCAAAGAGCTGTGCATTCACCTCTCGCAATACGCCGGCTTCCCGGCCGCCCTTGAAGCCTTTCGAGCGGCTGCTGAGGTGGTCGAAGGCGAAGCCAAATGAAATCGTGGTGGATGGTGGCTGGGGCCAGTGGCCCCGAACTGGAGTGCCGCGACACCGCCACCCCGACCCCCGGTCCTGGCCAGTTGCTGGTCCAGGTCCAGGCCGCAGGTCTGAACCGAGGTGAGTTCATCACCGGCCAGGGCTTGTTGGGCCAACTCGCTCAACCCAAAGCCATGGGCATGGAAGCCGCCGGCACCGTGTTGGCGCTGGGGGCGGGCGTGACCGGTTTTCAGGTCGGTCAGCGCGTCATGGGCCGAGCCATCGGTGGCTTTGCCGAGCAAACTCTGCTGGTCGCCAGCGAAGCCATGCCCATGCCCGCACACTTCGATTGGGTGCATGGGGCCGCCTTGCCCATCACCTACATGGTCTCGCATGACATGCTGGTGGCGCAGGGCGAATTGGCCGCTGGCGAGTGGCTGTTGCTCAACGGGGCGGCCTCTGGTGTGGGAACCGCTTGTTTGCAGCTGGCCCAGCTGATTGGCGCTCACACCATCGGCACTTCAGGTCAAGCCCATAAACTCGACGCCCTGCGCCAGCTGGGTCTTGAAGTGGCGGTGCTGACCCGAGGTGGTGGTTTCCGCGATGAGGTGATGCGTTGTACCGGTGGCAAAGGCGTTCACTTGGCGATCAACCCGATCGGTGGCAGCATCTTGGCCGAACAGATCGAGTCGCTGGCCTATCGCGGGCGTTTGGCCATCGTGGGCTATGTCGATGGTCAATTCTCCGCGCCTTTGGACATCGGGGCCGTGCACGCCCAGCGCCTGCGTATTTTTGGGGTATCCAATAAAAACCGCACACCCGCCGAGCGCACCGCCAGTGTGGCAGACTTTACCCAGCGCTTTTTGCCCTTGATGGCCGAGCGCAAGCTGACCCCCCTGATGGATCGGGTGTTTGCCTTTGACCAGTTGCCAGCGGCCCGCGATCACATGCAGGCCGATCGGCACATCGGCAAAGTGGTGTTGCAAGTCGCCTGAGTTCAGGGCAAACCCTAGTGCTCAATCATTGATCTGTATCAATAGTGATCAACTGACCAATAAAAGCGGCCCTGGCGAGGGCCGTTTCCCTTTCATAATCGCGCTTCATTCGCTCGCCATTGGCGTGCCCTTTTTCACGGAGTCCGAACATGAAACTAGGCTTTTTCACCATGCCCATCCACCCCATTGGCAAGGATTGGCGTCAGACTTTGCGCGAAGACCGCGAGGCCTTTGTCTTGGCGGATGAACTGGGTTACTCAGAAGCCTACACCGGCGAGCACTCGACCGATTTAGCCGAAAACATCACCTCGTGCACGATGTTCCTCTCCAGCCTGGTCGGCCAGGTCAAACGCATGACCTTGGGCACGGGCACGGTCAATATGCCCAACACCCATCCCGCGCGGGTGGCGGCCGAACTGGCCATGCTGGATCACATGCTGGACGGCAAATTCATCATGGGCATCTCACCCGGTGGCTTGCTGTCAGACGCTGAAATCTTTGGCAACCTGGGCAAGAACCGCAACGAGATGTTTTTAGAGTCCATCAACGCCGTGTTGCAACTGTGGACCAGCGAGCCCCCTTACAACATCGAAGGCAAGTACTGGAACATCAGCACCGCCCAGACCCTGATGAAAGAAATCGGCCAGGGCTTCATTCCCAAACCCTTGCAACGGCCTCACCCCCCCATTGCGGTCACGGCGGTGGCTCCGTACTCGAAAGGCGTGACCGAGGCGGCTGCCCGAGGGTGGGAGATCATCTCGGCCAACTTCCTCATGCCCGAGTGGGTCAAGACTCATTGGCCCAAATACGTCGAAGGCTGCCAGCGCATCGGCAAGACCCCTGACCCCGCGCAATGGCGCGTGGCCAAGTCCATCTTTGTCGCCGACACCGATCAACAAGCCCGCGACTATGTGACGCACCCCAATAGCCCTTATCGCTTTTACTACCACTCGCTCTTCACGAAATTGAAGAAAAATGGCCGCATCGAGCTGTTTAAAACCCGCATCGATCAGCCCGAAGAAGAGGTCACCGAAGACTTTGTGTTTGATCGTCTCGTGTTTTGGGGCTCACCCGAGCGTGTCGCCGATCAAATCTTGGCCTTCAAGGAGCAGGTGGGTGACTTTGGCACCTTGCTTTATGCGGGCAAAGATTGGCTCGATCCCGAGTCGGGCAAAAAATCGATGCGCCTGATGGCCGAAAAGGTCTTGCCCCGCATCGGCGGTTGAACCTCGATACCCCACGGTCTCCTCGAGAGGGAAGGTGGGGCTTGAGTGTCTGATGCGGGCGGTCTGTCACCTCAGGGATTTGCCTCAGGACAAAGCCGTTTTTTCACGGCATGATCGCATGATCATCATGAGTTCAAACACCCTGCACACCACCGCGCGCGTTTTTCTGGATGGCTTGCGCGAAGCCGGCATCGACTGGCTGTTTTGCAATTTGGGCACCGATCACGTCACCTTGATCGATGAGTTGGCCCTGGCCGAGCAAGAGGGGCGGCCCATGCCGCGCGTGGTGCTGTGCCCGCACGAAAACGTTGCCATCCACATGGCCGGAGGCTATGCCGCCATCACGGGCCGAGGGCAGGGCGTCATGGTCCACGTGGACGCCGGGACCGCCAACGCGGTCATGGGTTTGCACAACCTGTTGCGGGCGCGCTTGCCCGTCATGCTCATGGCCGGTAAGGCCCCTTATGCCTTGCATGGCGAGTTGCCGGGTGCCCGCGACAACTATGTGCACTATGTGCAAGACCCCTTTGACATCGGTTCGCTGGTGCGCCCTTATGTGCGCTGGGAGTACAACCTGCCTTCGGGGCGTGTGGCCAAAGAGGTCATACGCCGCGCCCACAGCATCATGCACAACGAGCCAGCCGGCCCGGTTTATTTGACCTTGCCGCGCGAAACCTTGGCCGAAACCGTGTCTGTTGAAGCGGTGCAAAGTTATGGGGCCGACCGTTATGGCAGTGCTCAGGCGGGGGCTTTGCCCGAGGCCGTGGTGCAACAGATCGCACAAGGTCTGATCCAAGCTCAGTCGCCTTTGGTCGTTACGGCCTACGCGGGTCGCAAGCCCGAAGCCGTGGCGGCCTTGGCCGAGTTGGCCGAGTTGTGTGGGGTTGCCGTGGTGGCGCACAACCCGCATCAGGTGTGTTTGTCACCGGAGCACCCTTGGTTTGCGGGGTTTGACGCTGGCCCCTACCTGCCACAGACCGATTTTGGCCTCTTGCTCGACGTCGATGTCCCCTGGTTGCCCCAGGCCGGCCAGCCGGCGGTGGGCAGCCGTTGGGCCCACATCGATGTCGACCCCCTGAAAACCGATTTCCCCCGGTGGGGTTTTGCCACCGACATCCGTCAGCAGGCCGACGTCACCCTGGCCTTGCGTCAAATCATTGCCGCCGTTCGGGCCCTGGCACCGGCTGACTTGCCGGCGCGGGTGGCTCAACGCGCCGTCGCAATGGGCGAGCGCCGCGCGCAGCGCTTGCAACGTTTGCACCTGCAGGCAGCCGACCCGGGACCTGATGGGGCCTTGAACCCCGCTTGGGTGTGTGCCCAGGTGCATGCTGTGCTCGATGACCACGATGTGGTGGTCAACGAGGGCATCCGCAACAGCCCCCATGTCTTGCAACACATGCCCCGCACTTTGCCCGGCACCTTGATCGGTGCCGCTGGGGGCGGGCTGGGCTACAGCGCGGGCATGGCACTGGGGGCCGCCCTGGCCTTGCGCGAGCAGGGCCGCATGGCCCGCGTGGTCCACGTCGAAGGCGACGGCGGCTTTCATTTTTCGACGCCCACCGCGGTTTATGCGGTGGCCCAACAATACCAACTGCCGGTGCTGACGGTGGTGCTCGACAACGGGGGGTGGCAAGCGGTCAAAGAAGCCGTCGCCCGTGTGCACCCAGATGGCGCCGCTGTGAAGGGCAATCAGTTTCACGCCCGTCTCAATGCCGAGCCGCGCGCTTTTGAGCAAGTCGCGACGGCCTTTGGCGCCCATGGCGAGCGCGTCAGCCGCGCCGAGCAGATGCCCCAGGCCTTGCAACGCTGCTTGGACGCATTGGCCCGAGGCCAGGCCGCCATTTTGGTGGCGCAAATTCAACCGATGTAAAGAGGGATCCCACCATGCTGTTCCATGCCCATAGCCATCTCGTTCGCCGCAGCCTTGGCGCTGTCCTTTTGTGCCTGTGGGCTTGGGCCCCGGCCGTTTGGGCCCAAGCCCCTTGGCCCGCCAAACCGGTGCGCATCGTGGTGCCTTACCCGCCTGGAGGGGCCAACGACATCTTGGCGCGCGTGGTTTCTGAAAAGTTGGCTGGCGCCCTGGGTCAGCCTGTCTTGGTCGAAAACCGACCGGGTGCGGGCGCGGTGGTGGGTACCGAGCACGTGGTGCGCGCGACCCCCGATGGCCACACCTTTCTGATGGCCGCCAGCGGGCCCATTGTGTTCAATCCGGCGCTCATGAGCAAGCTCAGCTACAACCCCTTGCGTGACTTGGCGCCGGTGTCGATCGTGGGCTCGTTTCCCTTGGTGCTGGCTGTGCGTGACGACTTCCCGGCCCGCAACCTTAAAGAGTTGGTGCAGCACACCCAGTCCAACCCGAATCAAAGCGCCTATTCGCACCCCACCACGTCGTTTCAGTTGGTGATGGAATTGCTTAAAACTCGAACCGGGCTCAAAGGCATCCATGTGCCTTACCAAGGCAGTGCGCCCTCAGTCAATGCGGTGTTGACCGGTGAAGTGCAAATGACCCTGATCGACACGGGGCCCATCACCCCCATGTTGCAGGCGGGGCGGGTCAGGGCCTTGGCGGTGACCTCGGACCAGCGGTTGGCCAATTACCCCATGGTCCCCACGCTCAAAGAGCAGGGCATCGACCTCTCGGTCAACCTCTGGAGTGGATTGCTGGCCCCCGCAGGCACGCCCCCAGCGATCATCCAACGCGTGCAAACCGAGGTTGCTCGCATCATGGCCATGCCCGATGTGATCGAGCGCATGAGCAAACTCGACATTCGCCCCATCGGCGGTACACCTGCTGAAATGGCGCGCACCATCGCATCAGAGATCGAGCTGTGGACTGGCGTGGCGCGTGCCAACCAGATCACGGTCAACTGAGCGCTGTTGATGCGTGAATTTCCTGTGATCATCGCCGGGGCAGGCGTGGCCGGCTTGGTCGCCGCCTTGTCCTTGCACCGCCTGGGGGTGTCTTTTCACCTCTACGAGCAAGTGGCCCAACCCGCTGAAGTGGGGGCTGGCTTGCAGCTCTCACCCAACGGCACGCGCGTGTTGATCGACTTGGGGCTAGAGCCCGCCATGGCCCAAGTCGTTTGCGAGGCCGAGCGTAAAGAGGTGCGTCATGGCTTGAGTGGGCAGACTTGGAAATTGTTTGATTTGGGGCGCGATTGCCGCGACCGTTTTGGCTCTCCCTATTGGTTCGTACACCGAGGCGATTTGCAGCAGGTGCTGTTGGCAACCTTGCGAGAGCGAGCCCCGCAGGCCCTGACCTTGGGGGTGAGCGTGCATTCGGCGACCCCACAAGGCGACCATGTGCAGGTCGCACTCAGCGATGGTAGAACCGTTTCGGCCAGTGCGGTGTTGGCCTGTGATGGGGTGCATTCCCGCTTGCGCAATGCCAGAGTACCCGACGACCCCGTGCAATTCACGGGCCTCATGGCCTGGCGGGGTCTGGTGCCCATGGACCGCCTGCCCCCCCACTTGCGGGTGACCGAGGCCCATGCCATAGGCACCAATTGGGTGGGCCCCGGGGCGCACGTCATCACCTACCCCTTGCGTCGGGCCCAATGCCTGAATGTGGTGGGCATCATCGAACGCGACGATTGGCATCATGAGTCTTGGAATCAAACCGGCACCCACGAGGAGCTGTTGGGCGACTTTGCACACTGGCATGCCGATGTGCACGCTCTGATGCAAAGCATCGAGCAACCCTTCAAATGGGCCTTGCTCGGACGCCGTCCACTGACCCAGCAGGTCTGGGATCGGATCGCCCTGATGGGCGATGCCGCCCACCCCACTTTGCCTTTTTTGGCGCAGGGGGCCAATATGGCGATTGAAGATGGCGCGGTCATGGCCCGTTGTTTGTCTCAAGCCCCGGTGCTGGAGGCCTTGCAGACCTACCAACAGGCCCGTCTGACGCGCACCACCGCCATCGTCAACCGCTCTCTGGAAAACGCCACTCGCTTTCATCATCCGGTGTTGGCCGATGTGGCGCGCGCCCAAGAGTACATCAGCGCCGAATGGCAAGCCGACAAAGTTCGGACCCGCTACGACTGGTTGTTTGAATACGATCCCCTCTTGGTTGAACTGGCATCGCCACAGACCTAAAATGAACCTCATTCCCCTGCGACGAGCCAGTCCGCGGGGGGCGACAGGGAGCAAAGGACAGCACATGGAAAACATCGACGTCATGGTTTTGCGAGGCCTGCGCGATTGGCGTCAGGCCGGTCGGCGGGCGCTTTTGGCCACCGTCGTGCGCACCTGGGGCTCTTCCCCTCGTCCGGTGGGCTCCATCATGGCCTTGTGCGAAGACGGGGCTGTGCTGGGTTCGGTCTCTGGCGGTTGCATCGAAGATGACCTGATCTACCGATTCACCCAAGCCTATGCCCACAGCCAAGGGGCCACAGTCGAAGAGCCGGGTGTCATCCCCAGCGGAGCCCCACAGCGCGTCAAGTACGGCATTTCGGCCGACGAGGCGCACCGCTTTGGTCTGCCTTGTGGCGGCACCCTTGAGCTGGTGCTCGAATTCGATCCCGACCCAGCCTTGCTGGGGCAATTGGTGCGCTCGCTCGAAAACGGCGAACTCATGTTGCGCGCCTTGGATCTGTCCTCGGGGGCGGTCAGCCTGAGCCCGTCGTCCAGCCCGCAAGAGCTGCAAATCAACGAGCATCGCTTGGTCAACACTTTTGGCCCTGAATACCGCATGTTGTTGATCGGGGCGGGGCAACTCTCTGAGTACCTCGCCACCATGGCCCGCTTCAACGGTTTTGCCGTCACGGTGTGCGATCCGCGGCCCGAATACAGCGGGGCCTGGTCGGTGCCCCATGTCACCCTGACGCACGAAATGCCCGACGATGTCGTGCAGTCGTTTCGCCCGGATCAGCGCAGTTGCGTGGTGGCGCTCACCCACGACCCTAAGTTGGATGACCTGGCCCTGATCGAGGCGCTCGATACCCCGGCTTTTTACGTCGGGGCCATTGGCTCACGCCGCAACAACGACGCCCGACGCGCGCGCATGAAAGAGCATTTCGGGCAAACCGACGACAGTTTGCAACGCCTGCGTGGCCCGATCGGCATTTACATCGGCAGCAAAATGCCCTCTGAAATCGCGGTCAGCATCATGGCCGAAATCTTGGCCGTTAAAAACAATGTGGCCTTGCCGCGCGAGATGGATGTGGCCCAAGCCAAAAACGACCTGGACGTCGCGCACAACGACCCAGGCCTGCTGGTCTGTGCCCCGCGTCGAGGCTAGCGCTCGGGTTAAACCCGCACCACCCGTCCCGGGTTCAAGGTGTTGCGGGGGTCAAAGGCGCGCTTGAGGCGACGCATCATCTCCAGTGCGACTGGGTCTTTGTGCGCCGGCAGTCGATCGATTTTCATCTCACCCACCCCGTGCTCAGCAGAAATCGAGCCGCCAAAGCGTTGCACGTTTTGGTAGACGATGTCGTTGATCTTGTCTTCGTACAGGCGCTGAAATTCCCGGTAATCCTGACCCTCCGGGCTTTGCACGTTGTAATGCAAGTTGCCATCGCCCAAGTGGCCAAAGTCGACAAAGCGAGCCCCAGGGATGTGGGCCGCCAACTCGGCATCGGTGGCCTCCACAAACGAAGGGATGGCCGAGATGGGGATGGAAATGTCGTGTTTGATGTTCAGCCCTTCTTCGGCTTGGGCCAGGGTGATGCTCTCGCGGATGTGCCACAGGTTGCGCGCTTGGGCCAGGCTCTCTGCCACCACCGCATCGGTCACACAGCCGGCTTGCATGGCCGCTTCCATCAAGGCCTCAAAGCGATCACGCGCATGGGCTTCAGATTCGCTGTCGGCGCTCTCCAGCAAAACGCACCAGGGGGTTTCTTTCCACAGCGGCACCCGAAGTTGCGGGTAGTGCTTGTCCACCAATCCCAAAGAAAACTGGTTCATCACCTCAAAGCCCGTCAGGCCCGCGCCCAGGTGCTTGTGCGTCAAGCCCAAAAATCGAACGGCTTCGGACATGCTTGGTACGGCCGCCCAAGCGGTCAGGGTCGCGGCCGGCAAGGGAAAGAGCTTCATCGTCGCGGCGGTGATGATGCCCAGCGTGCCCTCGGCCCCGATGAACACATCGCGCAAGTCATAGCCGGTGTTGTCTTTGCGCAGACCCACCAAGCCGTTCATCACCTCGCCCTCGGCGGTGACCACTTCCAGCCCCAGGCACAGTTCACGCGTGTTGCCATAGCGCACCACTTGGGTGCCGCCGGCGTTGGTCGATAGATTACCGCCGATGGTGCAGCTGCCCTCCGAGCCCAGGCTCAAGGGGAACAAATAACCAGCTTGCTCGGCGGCCGTTTGCAGGTTTTGCAACACGCAACCCGCTTCAACCGTGATGGTGAGGTTGTCGCCATCGATCGCCCGCACCGCGTTCATGCGTTGCAAGCTGAGCAACACCTGTTGACCCGACTCGTCGGGGATCGAGCCCACCACCAAACCGGTGTTGCCCCCCTGGGGCACGATGCTGGTGCCAGCGGCGGCGCAGGCCTTGATGACGGCGGCCACTTCGGCGGTGCGACCAGGGCGCACCACACACAGGGCCTTGCCCTTGGCTCGTTTGCGCCAGTCGGTCACAAACCCATCGATGTCGTCGGTCAGCACATGGGCGTCGCCGACGATGCCGCGCAAGTTTTGAATCAAATCAGCACTCATGACATCACTTCTGAAGAATTCGACCCCAATTCGGTCGCATGACGAAAACGGTACCGCACATGCAGCGCGCAGGCCACAAACAGCACCAGACACAGCACCACCTCCAAGATGGCGAAATACAAACTGGGGGCACGATCCGAGCTGGCGCGCACCACCCCTTCGGTGAAATAGATCCACACCAGCAAACTCAGCCAGCGGTAGGTGTACATCTTGTTCTTGAGCAAACCCGCCAAGGGCAGGCACAAAGGCAAGGCCTTGAGCGCCAGCCAGCTGCCGCCTGGGCGCACGGGGGCCCACCACAACTCCCAGCCCAGTGACAATACCACCAGGGCGATCAAACTGGCCACGGCCAGGGTGCGCGTGAGCGCCAGCGCGGGTGGCAGTGCAGGGCGTTGCAAGGCATTCATACCATTCATTTCATCTCTGTTGGGGGACAGGCCCCATTTCATCACACCCCCCAGTAGGCACCGGGGGAGTCACCGAATGAGCCTCTCATGCGGCATCACAAACCTGAAAAAAAGGTTAAATTAGTTGGGTTGTGGCCCCGAATGCGAATTTCTTCTTTGGGTCTGCGCATTTTCTTAGAAAAATACACATGAAAACCCCTGTCTTGTCCAAAACCATGTCCTCTGGTCGCTGGCGTGACATGCCATGGCAACAGATGTTGGGCCGGGTGCGACAACGCTTTGTCGAGGTGCGATTGGGGCAGGCCGCGGGCAGTTTGACCTTCACCACCACCATTGCCTTGGTGCCCCTGTTGACGGTGAGTTTGGCCATTTTCACCATTTTTCCGCAATTCGCCGACATACAGACCGTGGTCCAACGCTGGTTGATCGACAGCCTCATGCCCGAGAGCATTTCGCGTCAGGTCTTGAGTTATGTCACCCAGTTCACTACCAAGGCCAGTCGCTTGGGGCTGGCGGGCATGGTGGTCTTGGTGTTATCGGCCCTGACCCTGGTGTTCACGCTTGACCGTGCCTTCAATGCCATTTGGGGCATCACCAAACCCCGCCCACCGGTCCAGCGCATGCTGGTCTATTGGGCCGCCATGACCCTAGGCCCGATCCTGATGGGCCTGGGCGTGACCACCATGTCGCATGTGGTCTCGGTCTCGCGCGGGCTGGCACAGGCTTGGCCACAAAGCCTGCATTTGGCAATCGACGCCTTGGAGTGGTCGTTGTTGGTGGTGGGGGTAGGGGCTTTGTTCAAGTACCTGCCCAATGTGCATGTGCGTTGGGCACACGCCCTGGCGGGGGGGGTGTGGGTCACCGTCATGATCGAGGTGGCTCGCCGCATCCTGACGTGGTACCTGAGCGCCATGCCGGCCTTCTCCAAGGTTTACGGGGCTTTGGCCACTTTCCCCATCTTGCTGGTCTGGATTTACACCGCTTGGATGATCGTGCTCTCTGGGGCCGTGCTCGTGTCGCTGTTGCCTGGCGTGTTGTTGCGCCGCGTGCGCATGGCCGATGGCCCGGGTTGGCCGTTGACCCAAGCCATTGAGGTCCTGAGCCTATTGGATCGCACCTACCGCGACAACCGGATCGGCTTGTCTTTGGCCGATCTGGCTCAGCGCCTGCGCTTTGACCCCGCCGAGCTGGAAACGACGGTGCGCCACCTCATGGATTTGTCTTGGGTGGGACAGATCGACGGTGAAGACCGGTTGATGTTACTGGTGCAAGCCGATCAAACCCCGGCTTGGCCGCTGTTGCAGGGCCTGTTGCTGAGCCAAACCCCAGCCACCCAAGCCTTGTGGCAGCCCTGGCAGTCCATGACCTTGGCCGATTTACTCGCCGACAGATCCTAAAGACCGTCTAGCTCCAAGGGCCTCAGTTCAGCTTTTCTTCCCACCAAGACAGCACCTGCGCCACCGAGTCTTCAATCGACAAGGCCGTGTTGTCCAGCATCCGCGCGTCGTCGGCAGGGCGCAGGGGCGCGGTGCTGCGTTGGGTGTCGCGCGCATCCCGTGCTTGCAGGTCGGCCAGCAGGGCATCGTAGTCTGCCGCTTGGCCTCGGGCCAACACTTGTTGGTGCCGGCGTTGGGCCCGAGCTTGGGCGCTGGCGGTGAGAAACACCTTCAGGGGCGCTTGCGGAAAAATCACCGTGCCCATGTCACGCCCATCGGCCACCAATCCGGGCAGGCGGGCAAAGCGGTGCTGTAAATCGACCAGGGCCGCCCGCACGGCGGGCAGGGAAGACACCAGGCTGGCGCGCATGCCACCTTGTTCGCTGCGAATCTCATTCGTCACATCGCTATCGTCCAGCCAAACCTGATCGCCGTCGAAGCGCACCGGCAGTGTCCGTGCCAAATCGGCGATGCGCGA
>JACCED010131514.1_pt1 | contig 12876 bp, 17 predicted proteins | sample 7455021 | NCBI WGS metagenome assembly JACCED01 (sample SAMN15323456, study PRJNA562643) | freshwater metagenome | isolation source: river surface water | place: USA:Blue River Watershed | collected 2017-08-19
AAAAAAATATAATTTAAAATATAAAATTAAATTAAAAAATAAAATAATATGAGTGATATATTTCAAGATTTGGGATATGAATATATGGATATTATATTTAATGATTTTTTAAAATCAATTCAATATGATAAAAAAATAGAATATAATGATATGAATTATGAATATTTTACAATACAATGGATGAGTATATGGATAAAAGATGTTGATTTTATATTAAAAAATATTAATATATGGAAAAATGATTTAAAAAAAATAATAAAATGTGAAAATAAAGAAGTTAGAAGTTATTTAATATATTATATGTTAAATGAAATTATGGAAAAAAATGAAACATATAAAAAAACATATAAAAATATTTTACATCAAAAATTTAAATCAATTTTTGATAAAGTTGATAACATAGATAATAATAACTCTATTAATGATAAGAAAATAATAAATGATTTGAATGATATAAATACAAATAAAGATATTGTTATATTGGAAAAAGAAGAAAAAAAAGAAAATAAAAATAAAGAAAACAATGAAATAAAGGAAATAATAAATATTGATATAGAAGAAATAATGAATAAAATAGATATACATCAAATTTATAAAATAGAAGATGAAAATAAAAATAAAGATATAAAAAATAAAAAAAGAAAATTTGGTGATTATTTTGATATTAATATAAAAAACGATAATAATTTAGAAAATAATGAAGATGATTTAAAAAAACCATTTAAAAAAAATATAAAATTAGAAATAAACAAAGAACTAGATTTTAGCAAAGAAAAAACTAAAAATATATTTAAAGAAGATAATAAAGAAAATAAAGATTTAAATAATATAAATTTATTTTTTGAAAATATGGATAATAATAAAAATCAATTTAAATTATTTAATAAACCACAACGTACTAAAACTGATTATTTTTTAGGTACATTAGGAATATGGAAAGAAAAAGATGAATTAAAAAATAAAAATAAGGAAATACAAAAAAAAGAAAGAAATGATAGATATAAAAATCGTAATAGTTTTTTAAATAAAAAAGAATTATTAAATAAAATTAATAAAAGAATTAATTTAATAAAAAAAAATAAGAATTAATTATAATAATTTTATTAATTTTGTAAGAAAAAAAAATCGAATGTAACAATATAAAAATGACTGATAAGAAAATGATGACTGTTGGTTCTCGTGCTCAAGTCTGGCACGGTACTGCTAAAAAAACTTCTGGTGGTTTAACTAAAAAAGATTTAAAACAAACTAAAGATGGTCGCCTTGTATCAAAAAAGAAATCAGAAATGATGAAAAAAGAAGGTCTTAAACGTCTTCGTGATGCAGGATATACTTATAAAAAGGGACATTTTGGACCTGTTAAAATTGAAGCAAAAAAGAAAGGTAAAAAATAAATTATAAAAATATATAATTAAAAATAAAGTAAAATTAAATATTTAATTTAAATCTTTTTTTAATTCATATGATTTAGTTGTAATCATATTAAACTCTACATTAGGTCCGAATAATCTTTTAAGAATAAATTGAATTTTATCAACAAAACCAATTGAAAAATGCAATCGTTCCAAATTCAACAATGAATATATACTTTCACAAATAATATTTCCATCGTTTGTTGAATAATAAATCTTCTTTATCTTTTTCTTTGATTGTAAAATAGCATTTGAGCATATAAAACAAGGTCTTGAATTTCTCAACTGAAGTTCTTTATTAAAATTAATAACCATTAAGTTATATTTTCCATTCTTCTTAAATTGAGAATTTTCATTAAACTTTTCAAGTACACCCATCTCGGCATGAATAGATGTTTCATTTGTAATATGTTTGTAATTATTATTAGTCTTAATATTTTTTTTGCTTATCTTATTAGGCATCAATCTATTTTCACTTGCACATAGTATATTATTCTTTGTAAAAATAAATGCTACATGATGAGCTAACATCATACATTTAGAATGTTTAAATTTATTTACTGCATGATTTGCTAGACTAAGTAAGTCACAACCACACATTTCTGAATTTTGTACGTAAAATACGTTTACTATTCAATATTGTTTGTAATATAATTTTTTTAATTATTTAAGTAAAAAAAAATCATTTTTTTTTTATCAAAATATCTAAATTAATAATATAAGAATAAATAAAATGTCAAATAGTTTTTCAAATCCTTCAAATTCTAGTTTAATATATTTTATAGTTTTCCTTTTATTAGTTATTATTGTTGTACTTATTGTTATTTGGCTTAATCAACGTAACCGTCATCGATATTGGGGTGGTTGGGGTAGAGATAAAGTTATTGTAGTTAGTAGTTGTGGTACAAGTAAATATGGATGTTGTCCTGATGGAAAAACACCCAGAATTAATCCTCAAGGAAGTAATTGTTAAATTTACATAAAATATATTAAATGATTTTTTTTTTGATTTGTTTAGATATAATTTATTTAAATATAAATGGTTTATAATATATAATTTGCACCCTTTTAACGAGTAGAAAGCCCTAGCTCCCAAAGATTAGTAGGGTCAGGAAGGTTTTCCTTGCGGGACTTCTTACGTACCCCCATAATGTTATCCCGTCTAATATCCTTTCCTTCAGGTGTTGCCATAAAATCTCCTTGAATAGGAGTTCCCATAACACTACCGGTTAGGTTATATTCAGGTTGACGAATCAAGTCCGAAGAATACTTCTTAATGGGAGTAGCAGGAATGTTGCTATGAGTGCTCATTTTTAATTTACTTACCGTAGAATACTGTAATTGCTATTTTAAATTAAGGATAATTTTAATTCTGAATATTAAGACTGTCAATTTTTTTTATATAAAAAAAAAAATTATCGAAGTAACAATTATAAGAAAAAATGCCTACTTATAAATCTCTTAAAAAAGGTTATTATTATAGAATAGACAAAAATGGCAAAAAAACCCGTATAACTAAAGAAGTATATTTACGTCATAAAAGTACATCATCATCAAAATCTCGTTCAAAAAAGATGAGAGGTGGTGATAATGAATTTTCAAGTCAACAAATGAATGGTATAAATGTTCCAATGAATGGTTCTATGAATGGTTCTATGAATGGAGCAATGAATGGTTCAATGACTACTTCAATGAGTCCTACTCGTATTAATAATAAATCTAGAAAAAATCAAATGAATTTAATGGGTCAAAATCCATTAAATCCTCAAGAAATAATTCAAAGTACAAATGAATTAGCTTCTGCAACTGCTGCTAATATTGTACAAAATGCTATAACTCAAAATGCATTAGTAACTGCTAATACTTCTGTTCAAGAAACTAATGCTGCTTTAGTTCAAGCAAATAATGCTTTAGAACAAGCAGCTTTAAACCCAAATCAAACTAATATGAATAATGCTAAAAAAGCTGTTAATAATGCATCAAAAGCAGCTAAAAATTCAGAAGTTAAAGTAAACAATGCATTACAAGTTATAGAACAACCTGTTGTTGCAAATACAACAACCACAGTAGAATTACCTCTTAATATTCAACAAACAGTTTCAAATAATAATAAAAATAAAAAAAATAATAAAACTGTTCTTGAACAATCAACAACAACAATCACAACTCCTAATTCAACTACTGTAAAAACTGAAGAACCAAAAAAAGGTTTTTTTAGTGACCTAATGGGTATGTTCGGATTTGGTGGAACTGGTGGTAAGAAAAAAACCAGTAAATCAAAATCAAAAAAATCAAAAAAGAGTAAAAAAAGCGCAAAAAAATAAATAATATAGTATAATAATAGAATTTTTTATATAAATATGTATAATAATTATACAGATTTAACTGAAAAAGAGCATCAAGAATTAAATAATTTCAAAACAATGTTTTTGGAAGGTTTTCAAATCAAAAAAAAATGTTTATTATTTGGATGGGTAAATCGTACCATTAAATTATCAGAAGATTCAAATTGTATTGAATGGATATCAGATAAAGTACATAATGTTATAAATGAAAATATAATAAATAAAAGATTTATTTATATTAATGATATAAAAAAAATTTATCGTGGAGAAAAAGAAAATACATCTTTATTAACAAATAAAATTACTATTATTATTGAACAACATAATATTAATTATATTTATGAAAAAAAAATAATTTATGATTTTGATGACCATTTTTTAGCTAACTTATTTTATAATGGATTGTTATTATTAAAAAAAGAAAATGAATTAAAAGTGTGTCTTAATTATAATCTTTCAAGAGATATAAGAATTAAAATTATTAATAACAATTAATATTATTAAATAAAAAATACTTAATTTTAACTAAATAATGATACATTGTCATTATTTGTTATACTATCTTCTTCATATACATCTAATTCCTCATTTTGAGTTTCATTTTGTAAAACATTATCTTCTTTTTTATAAGATTTTTTAGGAGTTTTATCATTCATTTTTTTAATTTGATAACTACATAATGATAAAATATTAGATGTACTCATTTTATAAACTTTACTCCAATTTTGAACCTGTTCTTCAAATTCCCTATAAATTAATATTCTTATTCTTTGTTCTACATCATCTTTACTTCTTTTTAATAAATCACCTATTTCTTTTACACTTTTACCATTTTTAATTATAACTTTTAAAAATTTCTCTTCATCATTTGTCCATTTTTGTTGCAAAAAATTATAATTTTCTTCTTCTTTCTTTTCTTCTTTTGTTTCTTCATTTTTTGTTTCTATTGTTAAACTATTTTGATCTTTTTTTTCAACTTTTTTATCTATTTTTAAAGTTTGATTATTTATAAAAAAATACATAAAAATATTTATATTAAATTTTTTACAAAAATCATTTATTGTATCACTATTTATAAATAATTCTTTTTCTAATAAATAATTCATTCTTGCTTCAATAGCTACCCCTGACCTTTCCAATTCATCACATAAATCCTCATATTTTCGTTCTAGTGGATTCATCATCCAATTTTTTACCTTTACTTCGTCACTTATTATCCATTTTTTACCTTTTTGTTTACCTTCAGCATTATAATTTGTTTTAATACATTTAATTTTATTTATTTCAAACGGTTGTAAATTATATTTTTTACAAACTTCTTCTTCATTTAAAACAACTATATCATTATATATTATAGTTAATACATCTTGATAAAAAGATATTAAATTATAATATTCTAAGTCTCTTAATTTAGATATGTTTTTTTCAAAATCATCATCCCATGATAAATATATATCAATTATATTTTCGTTTTTATTTTCCATTTTTTTTTTATTACCTTTTATTAATGTATAAACTTTTTTTTAAGTTCAATTAAAGTAAATATTATTTTTATCTTAAATTTTTTTTATTTTTTTTTATATAAATAATTCAATATAAAGAAATGATATAATAAATATTAAAAATTAAAAATGAATATATTTTCAAATGAAAAAACCGATTATAATTATTCTTACTTTAGTGAGACAAAAATGATGAATAAAAAAGAATTAGTTATATATCGATTGTTTGAAAAAAATGATGATATTATAGACTTAATTGGAACTACTAAATATTTTATAAATTTATCTGATATTTTTAAAATCAATTATGAATACGATATTTTTATAGGTAAAAATATAGAAAATATAAATAATTATGATTTTAGTAGGGAAAATCTAAAATTATGGTTAGAAGAATGTGAGTTTGAATTTATTAATAATTCAAATATGTATATTAAAAAATTTATTTATAAAAATAATATAAAAAAAGAAATAAATACAGTTAGATTATGTTATACTAGTATAATACCTGATTGTTATGATTGGGATAAAATAGACTATATAGATGAAAATTTAAATGAATTGATAGTCACAAATCTATTAAATAATAGAAATATTTTAAAAACAAATGATAAAATAATATTAAATGAATTAATGGGTGAAAATTCATATATTAAAAATAATGAATTAAAATTTTTATTTAAATTTAAAAAAATAAATATTTAATTTAATTAATTAAATTATAAATTTATAATAAATGAATTTAAAGAAAAAAAATATTATTTTAATTAAGATTAAGGATTATATAAAATGGATGAAAATAGTATAAGAACATATATATTTAATTTAAATAAAATTGACTTAATAAATGAACAATTAGAAAATTATTTTAATACAAATGATTATGATGAGTTAAATGAAAATTTGAGAGATATGATTGAAAAAAATCATCCCCTATTTCATAAATTTACTGCAAAAAAAGAAGATTATGAAAAAATAAAAAATAAATATAGTGAATTTATAGATAATTATATTAAATATGCACAATATTTGCTATTAGATAAAATTATAAACAGAAGATTTAGGTATGTAAAAAAAAATAAATTAGAATTAAATATAGAAAATGTATGGACTGATATCGAAAAATTGAGTTGGAATGATACTGTAGAAAATATAAATAATTTTAGAAATACATTAGAAAGACAGGTAATGAGAGATTTTTCAACTAAAGAACAAATGGAATATTTTAATGAAAAATTTAATGATGAATTAAATGCAAATAATGAAAAACAACAAAAATTAAATTCACAATTTACATTAGCTCAAGAAATTGAAAATTCTAAACATATTTTTGAATCAAATAATATTAGTTTAAATGATTTTGCAAACAAACAATATAATATAGATGATGATTTTAAAATTAATAAAAATACTGAATTATCTAATAATGAAAGTTTACAAAATAATTATTTAAATAATATCAGTAAATATAATGAACAAAATCAAAATATATTAGGAAATCATTGGAATGAATTTTTTAAACCTATAACTAATCAAAATATTGTTAATAATATAAATGCAATTGAAAATAAAACAAATAATTTGTCAATTGATGATTTAGAAAAAAGACGTAATGAAGAAATTAATAATATTCATAATTTAAATGATTATAAAAATAATGTGGACTTCGATGCTTTTAATAATTCAAATATTTATTTTTTATGGAAAAATTAAATTAATAATAACGTAAATAAATATAAAAAATGATTATTTTTTTATTTTATTTAAAGTATTTAAAGAAATATATCAATAAATAATTTAAAAGAATTTGATTACTTTTAAATTAAATATGGAACTATTAACAAATTTAAAATCTGTGTTTAATACAATAAACACGGTTGATTGGAAAATATGGTTAGCTTCAGGTATAACATCTACATTTTACGGTATGACTATAATTGTTTTACATCATTATTTAAGTAAAATTGATTTTGTTGAAGAATATAAAATTATTAATTCTTTGAATAATATTGAAAAAAACAAAAAAAACAAAATTTTTGAGGAAAAAAAAGAACCTAATGAAAAAGATTTTGATGAAAAACCATTAAAAGAAAGAACAGAAGAAGATGAATTAAAAGAGAAAGAAAGAATTAAGTTTGAAAATGAAAAAATACAATTAAAAGCAAAACATCTAAGAGATACAACTATTGTAAATTTTTTGTCATCAATGATACTTTTTATTTCTTATTCGTTTGGTTTTAGTTATGGTTTCATTAATCTTATTTATACGGCATATTTTGATATTTTTTATGACAATCCTACATTTTTAAATAACCAAGATATATTTGATAAAATAATCTTGATGTTTATAGTTCAGGGATTTATATGGGATATTGTTGCCGGAATGGATTTTTATCCTGACTTAATGAAAAAAAGATTATTAAAAAATATTAGTTATACACTGGCAACATTATATGGATTTTCAAAAAATAATATTAAATTTGTCTCATTGGCATATTTATCAGAATTTACAGAAATATTTGTTTTTGGATGTAAAATGTGTGGTATACATATTGAAAAAAAAATGGAAAAAATATTTTTCTCTTTTTATCATTTCTTTTTTAAAATAATTTTACCGATATTTTGCTTATTTTATATAAATGTAAATAAACTTAATCTAGTTATGGAATTACAATTTGTTATTGCAATGAAAATATGGTTTGAAATATGTCAATTTACAATATTTATGATTGATAAATTTATTCTTAAAAATGATAATAAAAAAAGTGAAAAGATTGAATAAAAATAATATTATTTACGTTTAATTAAAAAAAAATGAAAAATAATATTTTAAAATAATTTTTATAATAATTTAATAACAAATTAATAGTTATTATAGTATACTTTAAAAAAATGTGTGAATTTAATAAAATTGTTGTTTTTAAATTTAACGAATCTATTGAATTTAAAGTACCATATGTACATGCTAAAATCAGTGACCTAGTTAATGATCTATTTAATGAACGATTTGAAAATGATAATATTAATGAAGAAGTATTTGAAACTTTACCACTTGATGAAACTAAAATAAATCCTATTGTTTTTGAGAAAATTATAGATTTTATGAGATATTATCATTCTGAAAAAATGACTGATTTTATTACTCCTATAAATTCATATAATTTATCAGAACTAGTTCAAGAATATTATGTTAATTTTTTATATGGTTCTGATATTAATAATATGACAGAAGACCAAGTTAAAGAGTTAAGAGAACTAATTTTAGCTTCTAATTTTCTGGGAATTCAACCTTTATTAAAACTTACGTTAGTTAAAATGGGTATTTTAGTACAAAAGAATCCTGAAATTATTGAAAAAACATTTCTACCACAACAATCAGATTAATTAATATCTTATTGACGTAAATATATTTTATAATAAAAAAATGAAAAATTTGACTTAAAGATATTATTGATAATAACTTATATTAAAAAATAATCAATAAAAATGTCTGCAATCGTTGAAAATAATAAACTGTATACTATTAAATTAGTAGAAAGTGATAAAACCTTTCAAATTGAAGGTTCTAAATTATTTTTAAGTAATGTACTTAAAGAAATGATTAATGAAAATGATGATAATTCTGAAGAAATTCCTATTATGAAATGTGATGAAATTACTTTCCTTAAAGTTAAAGAATATATGGATCATTATATTGAAGAACCAATGAATGAAGTACCTAAACCAGTTCCTCAAAATGCAAAAGTTGGAGATATTGTTCAGCCTTTTTATACTGACTTTATTTTTGGTGAATCTATTGATTTAACTCAAGAACAAGAAAAAATGTTATATAACTTATTTATCATTTCAAACTTCTTAGATATGAAATCTCTCTTTTCTCTTTGCTGTCTTAAAACTGCTATTATGATGAGAAATGCTGATAAAGAAAAATTAGCTAAAATGTTTAATGATAATAATGATAATAATGATGAAAATGATAATAGTATTAATAATGTTAATACAGATTCTTCAACTAATATGGAGGAATCCAATTAAATTAATCAATTATTATTATGAAAAATAATAATAATAAATTTATAAAAAAAAATAATTTAAAATATAATTATATTTTACAATATCTATAAAATAATTCATCTTTTTTACAAAAATCGAAAATATTTATTATTTTTATTTCAACAAAAGTATTAAATGAATATTCTTTATTTGAAATAACATTATCTATTCTTACTAATAATTTTTTATTTTCTATTAAAGAATTTTGATTTTCTTTATAATTTTTATGAGTATTTATAACTTCACACCATATATTTTGTTCTAAATTATTTATAATAATAAAATCACCTTTTTCTATATTATTTATAATGTTTTCATAAAAATTTGAATCCATATAAAATTTTTGCCATTCTTCTGGATTAAAAAACATTTTAGAAGGACTACTTTTTAATTCATTATAAACTATATTTAATAATCTAAATATATTATCATGTTCTATGTTATTATCATCTTCTATAATATTATCTTTTAATTTTCTTTTCATTTAAATTATTTTTTATATCAATAATATTTTATTATAATATATTATTTTAAGTATAATTAATTATTTATTTTAACAATTTTTAATGATAAAATAATATTTTGAAATGTTGGAACATTTAATGTCATATTTTTATTTTTATAACCTGAAAATACATTATCCTGATTCATATTATTATTTATCCATAATACATTATTATAATTAGCATTATATTTATTATCTAATAAAATCATATAATTTTCGGGTGCATTTAAAGTTAAATTTACAAAAGTATTTTGTAAATAATTTTTATCTTTATTATTTTTGATATATAATAATAAATTATTTTTATTTAATTTAATATCAATAAAATTATTAGTAAATTTATATATTTTTTTAGAAAACAAATCTTTAATTATTAAATTTTTTGATTCATTATTATTAGAATAAATATTTAAATTCAATTTTTCGTTTTCAAAAAAATCATATTTAATCAAAAACAAATTTTTATTTATAAAATAAAAAATAAATAATATTAATATTATAAAAATAAATAAATAAATAAAATTATACATTTATAAATTATCTAATATTTAATAATATTAAATTTTCCATTTTTCAGATAAATTTAATTCATTAATATAATAGATTTTATCATTTTCATCATTAATATAATTATTAAAACAAAAATGTATAAATTCTTTTGAATATAAACTTTGATATTTTACACTAATATTCAAATATTCATTTAATCCTATCATTCTAATAAAATCAAAATAAAATTCATAAATAAAATCAAAGGGTTTATTATTTTTAATACAATCTTTTGAAAAATCTATTCTAGATTCAAACCATAAAGGAATCCATTTTTTAGTCTCTTCACAAATAGTATTAATTGTTTTAATATATCCTAAATTTTTTTGATAATAAAATATTTTATGGCAATTTGATGGCCAGTATTTTTCATCTTTTTTATGTTTAATAGTATTATTTGTTATATTTAATACTAATAAATTAAAAAATATATTTTTAATCATTATATTAATATTATTTTCATTAATTTCTTGTTCAAAATCCATTCTTGGTATTGATACATTTTTTAGTGAAGATAAATATAATAAATATAATGAAACCGGTTCTGGCATCACTATAGATTCTAATTCTTTTAGTGTTGGTAAATAAATTTTCATATAATATGTATAAAAATGATTTTGAATAAAATCAAAATTTTTATCATGAAGATTAAATATTTGCCATAATCCGGATACAATTAAAAATTTTTTAAAAAATAAGTTTTGATTTGTTAATCTTGAATTTTCAAATGAATCTAAATCATCATAATAATGCTCTATGTAATAAACACATTCTTCTGCCCATTTATGAATACCTAATTCAATATTTGATTCATTTGTAATAAAATATTTTAAACCATTGTTTTTATCAATTTTTTTAGTTACAAAATTTAAATGATTAATTTTACAATTACCCGATAATAAAAACATTAAATTAAATAAATATGATTTAGTAAAATTTACTTTTTTTTTAAAGTATTTAATTTCTCTTCTTTTTAAATCATCTTTAAGTGGGAAATCACTTAATTTATCTAATTCTATATTATGAAATATATTCTTACTACTTCTATAATTTTTTACTTCTACCCAATTTTCTGTTTTGTTATCACTATGAATATCTTCATTATTTTCTTTATTTATATTACTATAGTCAATATTATCATTATTATCATTTTCATCATTTTCATCATTATTATCATTAACATTATTATCATTATTTTGATTTTTTATATTATTTATATAATCATTTTTTTCAAAATTGTCATTAACATTTTCAATTAATTCAAATGTTTTAAATTCAATATTTTCATTAAAATTAATAAAACTTAAAATTGATTCTGATTCTAATTCTGACTCTAATTCTGATTCCGATTCTGATTCAGTCTCAGAACTATAATTTGAATCAGACTCTGATTCAATTAATAAATTAAATTTATTATTTTTTAAATAATTATTTTTACTTTGTTTTTTTAACATTTACGTATTAAAATTTTTTACTATATTTATAAATTAATTTATAAATAAATTAAATAATAATCATTTTTTATTTAATTAAATTGAATTAAAAGAAAATGTTGAACTTATACTTTTTTGTAAAACACAATCTCTGCTTTCTCTAAAATGAGAAAAATCATTTAGTTTATTTGAAAGTAAATTACATCTTTCTATATTTTTTTTAGTTTTTGTTTCTAAAAAACGAAGTTGCATTTGAATATTAATTAATTGTTTATATAAATGTATATCATTATTCTTTAAATTTTCGTTATTATTATTAAACATTTTACGTTATTTTTTTTTTTAATTTACTTTTTTTTATTTAAATGTTAAAAATATAAATCTAATATAATTATATTCATTTTTTTTTATAAATTTTGAAATATTATTAAATATATTAATAATTATTTAATTCATTTAATTCATTTAATTCATTTAATATAGAAGTGAAAGATTGAATTGAATTTTTTAAAACAAGATTATTATTTAAAATTGTATTTTTATTTAATTCTTCTATCGATTTCTCAGTTAAAGAAGTTAACATTTCAGTTTGAATAATTAAATCATCATAATACATATTAATTAAATTCTTTTGATTTTCATTTTTGATCAAAAATTTTAATATGTTACAATTTTTTAAAATTGTTCTACTCCAAATAACTGTTTGAACAGCATCTGTTAAAAAATCACCTGTTTCAACTAAAGAACCCATTAATTCTTTCCATTTTATCATTTTTTCATCAACTGAATTTTTTAACTTAATTGCAAATTTAATCGCATCTTTTTGTTTCATATAATTCTGATAATGATGAAGATAATAATGAATTTCACTAGCTGCTTCATTTTTCATTTTTCGCTCATTTTCTGTTTCATATCCTTCTTTAACTATACCATTACATGATTTACCGTATCCACAATTTGTATCCCATTTATGCATACAATCCCAACAAAAATCATGATTACAATTTTTACATTTCATATGTCTACAACCTTGATTTTTTTCAATAGGATTTCTACAATTAGGACATTTTTTAGTGT
>JACCED010105145.1_pt1 | contig 12872 bp, 10 predicted proteins | sample 7455021 | NCBI WGS metagenome assembly JACCED01 (sample SAMN15323456, study PRJNA562643) | freshwater metagenome | isolation source: river surface water | place: USA:Blue River Watershed | collected 2017-08-19
CGACGGCGGCGACGGTTACGTCCACCACGTGAATCGGAATCATCTGAATCATCATTTGATGTTTCTTCAACAGCGACAGGTTTTTCTGCCACATCCTTCTTGGCGCTTGATTTTTTAGCGCGAGGAGGCGCAACAACATCTGCAGCCTGGAAGATTGGCACTGGAATTGCAGCAGCTTTCTTAACAGCCGACTTAGCAGCGCGCGCTGGCGCTTCTTCGGTAACTACTGCTTCTGGGGCTGCCTCTGAGGTCGATTCTTCAACCTTGGACTTACCTTTTGATTTCTTAACCGCGCGCTTACGCGGTGATTTTGGCTCAATAGCCATGGCACCAAATCCTTTAGCGCATATCTAGGGGTAGATATGCATTCTCGTGGCCCGCTGCGAACTTTCCATGATGGAACTTTCATGACGAGCAAATCTTTTTGTGTAGTCCGCCGCAGGCGCGATAAGGATCGCTGGCCGCGCTGAACTGTTGGCTGAAGTATGGCAGATAAAAGTGCCCAAGCCCTATTTTGAGCGTGATTTAGCCGCGATGGCTGGCATGAACATTCTGTAGGAGCCCAAATCCAATGAGGTTGGCGAACATGCTCGATCCCCCATAAGAGAGGAATGGCAGTGGCACCCCTGTCATCGGCATCAACCCCAACGTCATTCCGATGTTTTCAAATATTTGGAATGCAAACCAAGCAACAACACCTGTCGACACCAGAGTTCCGTAGGGGTCGGTGGATCTTCGTGCAATGGCAAAACCGCGCATGAGAACGATAAATAAAAGGAAGATGATAAATCCACTACCGATAAAGCCGAGCTGTTCGCCAGCTACTGTAAAAATAAAGTCAGTCTGTTGCTCTGGAACGAATCGACCACTTGTCTGTGGTCCATCAAATAAACCTGTTCCCAATAATCCACCAGAGCCCACAGTGATACGTGCCTGACGTAGTTGGTAACCAGCACCTTGCGAATCCGCATTGGGATCAACAAATGATTGCAACCGCTTAAGTTGATATTCGCTGACAACGCCAGCCTTTGTTGCAACGAAGCCACCAATAACGGCAACTAGTAAGAGCCCAACAATCCAACGTGTTGGTGCGCCAGAGACTGCGATGATGGTGACAACAGATGCGCTAATGATGAAAACAGTTCCCATATCTGGCTGCAACAAGATGAGCAGGATAGGAAGGGCGGCAACACCTAAAGCTTTGAGCACATCCTGGTTACTTGGCTCATCACTATTGTGTGTACGTTCTGAAAGCAACATGGAGATACCGATGATGATAGAAATCTTGGCAATCTCGGCCGGTTGAATCTGGAAGCCAAATGGGAGCGAGATCCAAGCTCGCGCACCATTAATCTCTGCACCAATTCCAGGAATTAGAACCAGAATCAAACCAAGCACACCTAGACCCCAGATAAATGGTGTGTAGGCGCGCAGCAATCGATAATCAATAATCGTTGTTCCCCACGCAAGAGCAATACCAATCACAATATTGATGACGTGACGTTTGAGGTAATACTCAGGATCTAAACCGTTTGCTGAATACCAATCGCGCGTTGCGGCATAGACCAACAAGGTTCCGATAACGAGGAGTGCTCCAACAGCCGCAGTCAGAATTGGATCAAAGCCCGCGAAAAAGGATGGTCTATGTGCGCGGCGGTAAGGATTGCGATTGAGGAAGGTACTCATCTCTTCGCTACCGCCTTAGGAGTTGGGCTAGTACTGACTGCTTTGCCTGGGTTGAGAATAGACGGTTTCGGTTTTGTCGCAGGTGAAATACGTGGCAACTTCGTTGGTGGCTTACCTTGCGGGAAGAGTGCAAGCTCTGGTTTTACAACACGGCCTTGAACTCCGAAGAGCGCTTCAAAGATGTTTCTAACACCTAGACCTGAAGTGCTGGCGCCGAATCCACCTTGGCTCACCATCATCACAACGGCATAACGCGGATTCTGAGTTGGAGCGTATGCGGCATACCAAGATGTATCTGACTTCAAAGTTCCATTTGGATTTCTTCCAAATACCTGCGCCGTTCCAGTCTTTCCAGATGTTTGCACTGGGAAGCCGCTAAAGACACCTGCAGAAGTTCCGGTAAGAGTGACTTCGTGGAGAGATTCTTGCAAGAGCTTGAGCGTTACAGGGTCTACTCCGATATCTCCGAGGTTTTCTGAACCGAATTTCTTCACAACAGTGCCATCAGATTTCACAATCGCCTTGGCAACTGTTGGCTTCCAGATAGTTCCACCATTGGCAATCGCTGCATACATCTGTGCCAACTTAATCGGAGTAATGACGGTGTCTCCTTGGCCAATGGAGAAATTGACCGCATCTCCTGCTCGAATCTTGTCGCCATCTAAGCAATTCTCTCGAGCAAGTTCGAGTAAGAAGGGGGTCTGCTGAGATTTCTTGGTGCGCTCTTTGTAGTTGCAGTAGTAATCCTTATTCTGGCTATACCAATCCTTGCGCCACTGACGGTCGGCCAGGCGTCCGGCAGATTCCGAAGGTAGATCTACCCCAGTCTTTACGCCAATCTGAAAGCGCTTAGCAGCGTTAAAGAAATAATCATTTGCATCTGACTTTGGGCGAAGTCCACCATCGCGCACCCATTCGTCATAGGCAATCTGATACCAAATTGTGTCGCAAGAAATAGCCATCGCCTTCTTCATGGAGATGGTGCCCTGCGCTTTACCTTCGAAGTTTCTAAATGCGCGAGTACCTACTTGAACCTCTGATGGGCAGGCATAGTTCTTCGTTAAGTCATAACCTGCATTTGCTGCCGCTACAAGTGAAACTGCTTTTAAGGTTGATGCGGGTGCGTAGAGTCCTTGCAACACTCTGTTAAGCGCTGGAACTCCAGTTTTCTCACTGAACAAGTTGTTGGCTTGCTCAACGCTGAGGCCCCGTTCAAATGCGTTGGGATCAAAGGTGGGGTGGGATGCAAGTGCCAGTACCTGACCATTTCGCACATCCATCACAATCGCTGCTCCACCATCTGCCGGAAAGCCGAGTCCACGTGCGCGCTTTACCGCATCGGCCAACGCTTTTTCTGAGGCTGCCTGCAAACGCATATCAAGGCTTGTGACGAGATGAGAACCAGGAGTTGGCTGTGTGTTCTTACGCGTTGTTGTAACCGCCTCTTTGCGATCAACAATAAATGTCTTGATACCCGGAACTCCACGCAGATATGAGTCATACATGACTTCAAGTCCCGCTTTACCAATGGATTCAGAGCGGAAATAGGTTCTTCCATTTGCGCCAGATAAATCTTCTTCAGTCAATGGACCTACATAACCAAGTACATGTCCCCCGTTGAGGCCCAAATTTTCTGGATAGCTTCTGATAGCAACTGGCGAGGCAGTTACACCTGGATAGCGATCTGAACGCTCGACGATGCGCAGTGCAAGCTGCGGATCAGCTTCTTTGGTAATCGGAATTGGTTGAAAACGTGAGCCGGTCCAGCATCCCGCTTTCTTTCCTACGGGAAGTTCTCCGCACAAGCGAGTGCGCTGCCAGACGTCGGCGTAATCAAGGCCAAGCAATCCCACCAGGTCCCGAATGACCGCTTCACCTTTATCCGGCAACTTATCGATCTTGGTTCTATCTACAGTAATCGCTAGGCCCACTTTATTGAGCGCTAGTGGAACACCGGAAGAATCAACGATAAAGCCACGGTTGGCAGGAGTTACAACATCACGGCTTTGAATACTGAGAGCGGCGTCGCGATAGACAGGACCTGCAGCAATTTGTAGATAGAAGAGGCGCCCAAAGAGAGCGAAAATCAAACTTGCAAAGAAGATTTGTGTAACGAGCAAACTGAGGCGAGCACGTTGGTTCATATTCGTGAACTCAATCCAAAGACATTTGCATGAATGTAAGAAATTACCTTCAGAACCAATGGAGAGACAATCGCCGTCCAGAATGCAGAACCGGCAATGCTCCAGAAAATACTCTGCAGGCTTCCTGCCTCCTCACCTAAAAGAACTCCAAAGACGAGATAGACGATGCGAGCTGCAACAACTCCAACTGTTGTCAGTAAGACAATATTGATGGGATTGGCTCGAATATTGTCATCGCCATATCCAAGAAATGCCACAGTGAGGCAGGCAATAGTCAATACCAAAGTCCATTGCCCCATCGGGCCGAGAGAACTCTGCGAAAGATCCATGGCAATTCCTGCACCAAAACCTGTGAGCGCTCCAATTTCTGGAGTGCTGAGCGCAGCCCAAATAAGAGCCACGATTAAAAGTAAATTGAAGCCTCCAAGTGGAAGACGAAGTTGTGTGACAGCAGCTTCTTGCAAGAGAAAGACAGTCAGAAAGACTGGAGTTGAGTAAAGGAAACTGCGCAGTGACATGGTTAAAGTCGCTTAACTAGTTGGGCTCGGTGACGGCGTGACGAATACAGTTACAGTTGGAATTGGCGTTGGAATTGGTTTTGGTGGAACGAGCGCATCGCGTGGATCAGCGCCTTCACCAGAAACTACGACTGCCACAACTCCAAGAGTTGAGAAATTAGTATAAAACTTCACATCAGCGGTTTGAGTAACAGCACCTGGTGAGTTATCAACATCTACGACAGCTCCGATAGGCACACCTGGTACAAACGGTCTGCCACCTTGGCTGCCGCGAGCCAGAATAACGTCGCCCTTCTTAATCTGAGTGCGGTTATCGAGAAGTTGAAGAACGCCACGGCGAGTGCCCTGTCCGCTCAAGATTCCGATCTGTTGTGACCCGGCAATGCGTGCACCGATTCGAAATGCTGGGTCAGATGCCAACTGCACAAGTGCGCTATTTGGATATACATACTTAACGACGCCGACTATTCCGTAGCTAGAGAGAACAGTCATATTGCTGCGCACGCCAGAGTTGGAGCCCACATCAATAGAAATTGATTGAGTAAATGATGTAGTCGATCCCTGTGAAATAACCTTTGCGCCAACAACTTTATAGCCAGCGGTTCCAGCTAGATCCAGAACTCCCTTTAACTGCTTTAAGAGAGCATCTGCATTCTTACGGTTCTGCAGGGTAAGGCGCAATTTATCGTTCTCGGCTTGCAACTTTTCAATCTTGTTGCGAGTGCGTCCGAGGCTTGTGACATCTGAAAGAAAATTGCGGAATGGAGAAATTGCCCATGAACCCGCTTTTTGAACGGGTGTAATTGCTGTTTGAGTTCCACTGCGCAAACCTTCGATTACTTGCACACCGCGCAAATCAAGAGTGATTAAAAATAGCGAGGTGACAATTAATACGATGATAAGTAAGCGACCACGGTTGTCGCCGCCGTAGCGCACTTGGGACTACCTATCGACGAGGCTCGGAGATCAAAACCTTTTCAAGGGCTTCGAACTCTTCAATGCACTTACCGGAGCCTTCAACAACTGCATCAAGTGGACGATCTGCGATGTGAATTGGCATTCCGGTCTCTTTGCGAAGTCTTTCGTCGAGGCCCTTGAGAAGCGCTCCTCCACCAGTAAGAACGATTCCGCGATCCATGAGATCTGAAGAGAGTTCTGGTGGGCACTTATCAAGAGTTGCCTTGACTGCGTTAACAATCTGATTGACAGGCTCTTCAAGTGCTTTGCGAATTTCAGCAGCCGTAACAACGATTGTCTTTGGAAGACCTGTTGCCAGGTCGCGACCACGAATTTCGGCATCGTTTTCGCCTTGTAGTGGGTAGGCAGAACCAATAGCCATCTTGATTTCTTCAGCGGTACGTTCTCCGAGAAGCAACGAATATTCGCGCTTGGTCCAGTTAATAATTGATTGGTCTAGCTCATCGCCACCAATACGAATTGAGAGGGCTGTAACGATTCCACCGAGTGAAATCACTGCTACTTCAGTAGTACCGCCACCAATATCAACAACCATGTTTCCGGTTGGTTCGTGGATTGGCAGACCTGCACCGATTGCTGCTGCCATTGGTTCTTCGATGATGTAAACCTTGCGCGCGCCTGCGGCGTAACCAGCATCTTTAACTGCACGCTGTTCAACGCCAGTAATACCTGATGGAACGCAGACCACGATACGTGGCTTTGCTAGGTAGCTGCGGCGATGAACTTTCTGAATAAAGTAACGGAGCATGCGCTCGGTTGTGTCGAAGTCTGCAATCACGCCATCCTTAAGTGGGCGGATAGCAACGATATTGCCTGGTGTGCGGCCGATCATCTTCTTGGCTTCAAGTCCAACAGCGAGAATTCCACCAGTGTCTTGGTTGACGGCAACTACAGATGGCTCGTTAAGAACGATGCCACGACCTCGTACATAGACGAGCGTATTTGCAGTACCTAGATCCACGGCCATGTCGCGACCAATGAAGGACATTCTGTTAGACATTTATTTCCCTTCGAAGAAGATTGCTATTTCACGAGCTGCTGATTCTGGTGAATCAGATCCGTGAACAATATTTTGTACAACTTTGGTGCCTTGATCGCGTGCCAGGTCTCCTCGGATTGTGCCAGGGGCAGCAACTGTTGGATCTGTAACTCCTGCGAGTGAACGGAATCCTTCAATGACGCGATTGCCTTCAGCGACAATTGCAACAATTGGTCCAGACATCATGAACTCAACAAGTGGCTCAAAGAATGGCTTGCCTTGATGTTCTGCGTAGTGTTTTTCAAGGAGCGCTCGATCTGCTTTCAACATACGAAGCGCAGAGATTTTGTAACCCTTCGCCTCGATACGAGCAATGACTTCGCCAACCAAACCACGTGCTACGCCATCTGGCTTGACTAGGACGAGTGTCTTTTCTGTGCTCACCGGTGCAGTCTATTAGGGGTTTGGCGTCTGCGAAGCCATGAGCGCTGCCCGGGCGGCCTCACCCTTGCGACCTACCACTATGGCTGCAATCCAGAGTCCCCCGAAAAGAAGCCCGACGATGGCCATGGAAGGCACGACAACGGCATAACCAATCATCGCGACTTGCAAAAGTGATCCCAGAATCCAACCTGTGCGCTTCTTGAGAAGTCCTGGGGTGAGAAGCATCAAAATTGCAATGACTGCGCCGGCGATAATTGTTGAGGAGCCATGGTTGTCTTTTGCAAGAAGCATTGCAAAGCCCATTATGAAAACTTCCATGATGAGTACGGCCGATGCCAGCATGCGCATTAGTTCGACTCCTTTGCAAACTTCTTTCGAATTATTGTGCGTGATTCTCCCACCGAAACAACTGAGCCGGTAATCAAAATTCCGAGGGTTTCATCACTTAAGGGGCGGATGCAATCTTTGACCGCTTTATCAATTGCCTCTGTAAGGGTCGGCGTCGAGAAGGTGCGATCGCTGCCAAATATCTCGGTGGCCACTTTCTCGAGTTCGGTCACCTTCATGGCTCGCGGTGATGAGTTTGCTGTGACGATGATTGAATCCATCACTTGTTCTAGTTCTAAAAGAATCCCCCGAACATCCTTATCTCCCATCGGAGCAAAGATGCCGATGACCTCATCAAAGGTAAATTCGCCTTGAATTGTCTCGGCGATGGCCGCAGCTCCATGTGGGTTGTGGGCTGCATCGATAATGATTGTTGGGTCACGATGGAGTACTTCACAACGACCCGGTGACTTCACGTTGGCAAAGCCTGCACGCACCGCTTCAATATCTAAATCTTGATCTCCAAAGAATGCTTCAACGGCGACAAGGGCTGCTGCTGCATTAGATGCCTGATGCTTGCCGTGAAGTGGAATGAAAATATCTGTATAGATCTCTTTGATTCCTTGAATCGTGACAAGTTGTCCACCGACAGCGACTGCGCGAGAAATTACTGAGTACTCGATGCCCTCACGTGCGATATCGGCACCCACCGCTGCGGCTTGCTTCAATAATTCGACGGCGCTCTCTGGTTCTTGATGAGCCATCACAACAAAGCCACCTTCTTTGATGATGCCAGCTTTTGTTTGTGCAATCTCAGTCAGGGTCTCACCTAAATATTCGGTGTGATCTAGGCCGATAGGCATAATTATTGATACATCTGCCACAACTACGTTGGTGGCATCCCATTGGCCACCCATGCCAACTTCGATGATTCCCACATCAATCGGGTGCTCGGCAAAAGCTACAAAGGCAAGTGCGGTGATTGCTTCAAAGAATGAGATGGGATGTTCAAACTTTGAATCCATTAAATCAAGGTAGGCGGCGATGTCATTGAAGGCGAAGATTGCATCCGCTGCTGGAATGGGCTCGCCATTTATTGCTATGCGCTCTAAAAAGCTTTCTAGATGAGGGCTGGTAAACCTGCCGGTGCGCAACCCCATCTCAAAGAGAAGTGAATCAACCATGCGCGATGTTGATGTCTTGCCGTTGGTGCCACCGATATGAATTGTTGGATAGGTCAGTTGCGGCGAGCCCAAAATATCGACTAGCGCTGCAATTCTCTCCATAGTCGGTTCGATGCGAGTCTCTGGCCAGCGCTTGAGCAGCGCCGCTTCAATAGCGTCAAGACGCGCTTGGTCATCGGCTGAGATATGTGCCATTTACTTGAGCGCTGCAAGTTGAGCGGTGATTCGCTCGATATCGGCAGTTGTTACGGCAAGACGCTCTTTGATTTCTACAACGACGGCAGCTGGCGCCTTTGCCATAAAGCCTTCATTACTCAACTTTACTTCTGCAGTCTTGAGATCCTTCTGCGCTGTTGCTAAATCTTTTTCTAGACGTGCACGTTCTGCGACGACATCCACTGTTCCAGATAAATCAAGCTCCACTTTCATAGCGCCGATTTCAACAGATGCGCTCGGTGTGAACTCAGTCAGCTCTAGCTTGAGCAAGAAAGCCATTGCTGTTGAATATGCAGTCACATCGACAGGAGCAATGATGCGCCCCGGAATCTTCTGACTTGGCTTAACACCTTGATCATTACGGAAGCGACGAACTTCGGTGATTATTTTCTGTAGTTCGCCAATCAAAGTCTCTGACTTCTTATCAACATGTGCTGCATCAGCAACTGGCCAAGCGGCAGTGACAAGAGTTTCTTGGCCCGTCAGAGTTGTCCAGAGAGTTTCAGTGATAAATGGCATCACTGGATGAAGAAGGCGGAATAGGGTGTCGAGAACGTGGCCAAGTACGCGCTGTGAGTCAGCAGCGTTACCTGAAGCGAAAGTTTCTTTAGATAGCTCTAGGTACCAATCGCAGAGGTCATCCCAAGCAAAGTGATAGATAGTTTCGCAGGCGCGGGCAAATTCGTAGCTTTCAAGGAGCGCTGTGTATTCGGTAGTTGTCTCGCTCAGGCGGGAAAGAATCCAGGCATCAATTGCTGAAAGTGAGCTCTGCGTCGGAAGTGGACCTTCAGTAGTTGCACCATTCATCATGGCAAAACGAGTTGCATTCCAGAGCTTGGTAGCAAAGTTACGAGAACCTGCAATCCAATCTTCTGCGAGTGCTTGATCTTTACCTGGGTTAGAGCCGCGCGCCAAAGTAAAGCGAAGCGCATCAGCTCCGTACTTATCGATAAATTCAAGTGGGTCAACAACGTTGCCGCGAGATTTAGACATCTTTTTACCGAATTGATCGCGCACAAGACCGTGCAAAACGATGGTGTGGAACGGTGGAACGCCATCCATAGCAAAGAGACCAAAGAGCATCATGCGCGCTACCCAGAAGAACAAGATGTCATAGCCTGTAACCAGAACGCTGGTTGGATAGAACTTCTTTACATCTGCGCTCTCATTAGGCCAACCTAAAGTTGAGAATGGCCAAAGGGCAGATGAGAACCAGGTATCGAGAACATCAGGATCTTGTGTGTAACCAGCTGGTGCGCTTTCGCCAGGACCGACAACGATGACTTCATCGTTTGGTCCATACCAAACTGGAATGCGATGTCCCCACCAGAGTTGGCGAGAGATACACCAGTCGTGCATGTTATCTACCCACTCAAAGTAACGTGGAGCTAACTCTGCAGGTTCAATCTTTACACGACCATCGCGCACAGCATCGCCGGCGGCTTTTGCAAGAGGGGCAACCTTCACAAACCATTGCTTAGATAAACGTGGTTCGACAGTGGTATCGCAACGTGAACAGTGACCGACTGCGTGGATGTATGGACGCTTCTCAGCAACGATACGGCCCATTTCTTTGAGCTTAGCGACAACTGCAACGCGAGCTTCAAAACGATCCATGCCGTCAAACTCAGTACCGGTACCGTCCATAACGCCGTGTTCGTTCATGATGACAACGAATGGCACGTTATGTCGCATCGCCATCTCAAAGTCATTTGGATCATGAGCCGCAGTTACCTTGACAGCACCTGTTCCAAAATCAGGATCAACTAGTTCGTCGGCGATGATTGGAATCATGCGGTTCACCAAAGGCAGGAGAACTTCGGTGCCAATCATGTGCTTGTAACGCGGGTCATCAGGATGAACTGCAACTGCGCCATCGCCCATCATGGTTTCAGCACGAGTGGTTGCAACAACGATGCTCTGCTCGCCATCGCCGTAGCGAACCTGGACAAATTCACCTTCGTCATCTTGGTGTTCTACTTCAATATCGGAGAGAGCGGTAAGGCAGCGCGGGCACCAGTTGATGATGCGTTCGGCGCGATAGATAAGCCCTTGATCAAAGAGTTTCTTAAAGATTGTTAAGACTGCCGCCGATAGGTTCTCATCCATCGTGAACGCTTCGCGGGACCAATCAACGGAATCTCCAAGGCGCTTCATCTGTCCAAGAATTTGTCCACCTGATTCGGCTTTCCATTCCCAGACCTTCTTTACAAAATCTTCGCGGCCTAAATCATGGCGAGATAAACCCTTTGCAGCCAACTGCTTTTCAACAACGTTCTGTGTTGCAATTCCTGCATGGTCCATTCCGGGTAGCCAGAGTGCTTCAAAGCCTTGCATGCGCTTCAGGCGAGTTAAACAATCTTGCAGAGTTTGATCTAGCGCATGGCCGATATGGAGATTTCCGGTGACATTCGGTGGAGGAATAACGATTGTAAAAGGTTCTTTTGAAGAGTTTGCATCTGCTGTGAAGTAACCGGCGTCAATCCATTTTTTGTAGAGCGGAGCTTCAATATCGCCAGGAACAAATGACGATGCTAGTTCGCGCTGACTGGAGGACATAGAGGCGATTCTAGTTTACTTTTTAAGCGCTTTTCTCCTCAGAGGTCTTCTCGCGACGAGAAGCGCGCTTAGGAATATCACCAGTTCGATTGACCAAGGTTGGCGCTGCACCATCTTCGATGCATGCCTTCTCTATTACTACCTTTGCAATATCGGTGCGGCTAGGCACGTCATACATCACGCTAAGCAGCACTGATTCCATGATTGCGCGCAATCCACGTGCACCAGTACCGCGCTTGAGAGCAAGCTCTGCGATTGCATCAAGGGCTTCAGGAGTAAATTCAAGTTCGACATCATCGAGATCAAAGAGCTTCTGATATTGCTTCACGAGAGCGTTCTTTGGTTCAGTCAGAATCTGCATCAAAGCTGGCTTATCTAACTGCTCAACGCTTGTGAGAACTGGCAAGCGACCGATGAATTCAGGAATCATGCCGAACTTAAGAAGATCTTCAGGCATGACGTCAGCGAAGATATCTTTACGATTCTTGTCTTCAGCAGTTTGAAGTTCTGCGCCAAAACCAACTCCTGATGAACCACTACGTGCTTCAATGATTTTATCGAGGCCAGCGAATGCGCCACCAACAATAAAGAGTACGTTGGTTGTGTCAATCTGAATAAATTCTTGGTGTGGATGTTTACGTCCACCTTGTGGTGGAACAGATGCAACAGTTCCTTCAATAATCTTCAAGAGCGCCTGCTGAACGCCTTCGCCTGAAACATCGCGTGTGATGGATGGGTTCTCAGCCTTACGCGCCACCTTATCGATTTCATCGATATAGATGATTCCAGTTTCAGCTTTCTTCACATCGTAATCCGCTGCCTGCAAAAGCTTAAGGAGAATATTCTCAACATCTTCACCGACGTAGCCTGCTTCGGTGAGTGCTGTCGCATCCGCAATTGCAAAGGGAACGTTGAGCATGCGAGCTAGCGTCTGTGCCATCAGGGTCTTGCCACAACCTGTTGGTCCTAGGAGAAGAATATTTGACTTCGCGAGTTCAATGCCGTCATCTCCGCGAGAGTCACCGGATTGCACGCGCTTGTAATGGTTGTAGACAGCAACTGAAAGTGACTTCTTGGCGCGGTTTTGTCCGATGACATATTGATCAAGAAATTCAAAGATTGCTTGTGGCTTTGGAAGTTCGCTTAAGCCAAGGGATGCGGCTTCAGAGAGTTCTTCGACAATGATCTCGTTGCAGAGCTCGATGCATTCATCGCAAATATAGACGCCAGGTCCGGCGATAAGTTTCTTGACTTGCTTCTGAGTCTTGCCGCAAAAAGAACATTTGAGAAGGTCGTTCGCTTCACCGATACGTGTAGACATGGATAAAGAGTAGTTTTTGTGCCCAATAAATGTGCTCTAAATCTGCCCTAATCCTGTTCGCCCATAGAAGAATCGCGGACCATCGGTGTGTAAGGCGGTAGCCCTGATTTCATTTGGCGAACCCCAGGTACAAAGAGCACCGCAGCACAGATAGCGAGATGGAAAACAGAAATACCAATCAAGAGGGGCCGTTCGCCGAGCCAATTGGCCATCGGTCCAGCAAGAGCCATTCCAAGTGGAAGCAGTCCTACTGTTCCCATGTAATCGATACTGAAAACACGAGCTTGGTATTCGGCAGGAACTTCTCGCTGGACAGTTGTAAACCAGAAAGCTTCCCAGGGGCCGACAGAGAATCCAGCTAAGAAGTAAGCCAAGAAAATAAATTCGCGAGAAGATGGAAATGCCAAGGCAAGAGGTGCGAAGATGAAGAGCCCCCACACAACTACAGCAACTGTTCCAGGATTCTTGATCTTCAGCTTGATACTAATAATTGCCGAGATCAGACCGCCGGCGCTA